>Ga0214923_10008438_pt1 | contig 10966 bp, 17 predicted proteins | sample LL1510_MetaG_FD_177993 | JGI IMG/M metagenome (GOLD analysis project Ga0214923, IMG submission 177993) | Freshwater microbial communities from Lake Lanier, Atlanta, Georgia, United States - LL-1510 | ecosystem: Environmental > Aquatic > Freshwater > Lake | place: USA: Georgia | collected...
GGCGACAATGACGCCAGCACTGGCGGCTACAATACCGGCTCGGCCGCCAGCATCGCCCAGAAGCTGCTGCGCGGCCCCGGCGGCATTGCTGCGGCTTCGGATAGCAATTTCTCTTGGCCGGTCGGTGAGTATGGCCTCTGGCTGCGCGGCGGCACCGTCGGCGAGGCAATGGAAGCGCTGGCCGCCGGCATCTTTGGTTGGTGGGGCACCAGCACGGCCGGGGTCTACCAGGGCGGCCAGCTGGCTGCGCCGGAGGACCAGGCCCCCAGCCTGACTATCGAGCCCTGGATGCTGGCGGCGCCGCCGGAGGAGATCGGCCCGCTGCGGGCGCCCTGGTGGCGGGCCCGGGTCGGCTACCAGGCGCTCGGCCGCATCCAGGAGGGCGACCAGTTGGCCGGTGCCGTCACCGCCACCGAGCGGACCTACTGGGGCCAGGCCTGGCGCAGCGCCGTCTCGGCCAACACCGCGATCAGCACCACCTATCCGCTGGCCGAGGATGGGCCGGAGTTGATCACCGGCTTTGACCTGCAGGCTGATGCACAATCGCTGGCCGATCGGCTGTTGGCGATCTTTGGCAGGCCGCGCCGGCTGTTCCTGGCGCGGCTGCGCGCCGGCGCGGCGGGCTATTGCTGGCCGACCTGCCAGTTGGGCGCCTGCATCGCGCTGCGCTGGCCGCAACACCGCGCGCTGGCCACTGGCCGGCCGCTGATTGTCCAAGGCGTTTCTGCTCGTGGCGATGCGACGACGCTGACCCTCTGGGGGTAATCCATGGGCATTCTGTTGAGTTGGTCGAACCTGGCGGAGGGTTCGGCGGCGAACCTTGCTGTCAGCAGCGAGGCGGCCGGGCTTGGCCTGCGCGCGGTGCTGACGCCGCAGATCAGCGACATCTGGCGCAGCGCCGTCTGGGGCGCCACCACAATCAACCTGCGCGTCGATCTCGGCGCGGCGCAGAGCCTCGGCCTGGTGGCGATTGCCGCGCCGCGGGATGGGCTGCTGCCCAGTACCGGCGCCACCGTGCGACTGACAGCGGACGCGGCGACGCTGGATGGCAGTGGTGCGCTGGATACCGGCAGCCAGTCGCTCGGCACCGCCATGGCCAGCTTTGGTCTCTGGGCCTGGGCCAGCAGCGCGCCGATCACGGCCCGGTACCTCCGCCTGCAATTCATCGGCACCGCCAGCGACGCTTACCTCCAGCTTGGCCGGCTCTGGGTCGGGCCGGCGCTTGTCACGACGCGCCAGGCCTCTTACGGGTTCAGCCTCGGCGCCACCGACCCCGGCAGCGCCGCCCGGGCGCCGCTCACTGGCGTGCGCGACGTCCAGCGCGGGCGGCCCTACCGCACGCTCTCCTTCACCGGCGACACCCTGACCACCGCCGAAGCGGCACAGGTCGAGCAGGCCGCGCTTGCCGCCGGCAGCACCGGCCAAGTGTTTGCGGCACGCCTCCACACCGACCTTGCCCGAACCGGCTGCTTTGGCGTGTTCAGCCGGGCGCCCACAGTCACATGCGTCGTCAACGCGCTGTGGCGCGCCGACTTCTCCCTAGAAGAGGATCTCTGATGGGCACGCCCGTTGTCCTGGCCGATCGCGTCCTGGTGGCCACCACCACGACCGGCACCGGCACCTATGCCATCGGCACCGCCATCACCGGCTATCTCGATCCGGCCGGCGCCGGCGTCACCACCGGGGCGCGGCTGGCCTATGTCGTGGTCGACAGCCTCACCGCGCCGACGGCGTTCGAGATCGGCGAAGGCATCTACACCGCCGGCTCACCGGGCACGCTGACCCGCGCGCAGATCAGGCGGAACACTACTGGCGGTACCTCGGCGGTCAACTGGGGCGCTGGGACCAAGTACCTGATGCTGGCGCCCAGCGCGGCCAACCTGCCGACGTTGGATACCGATGGCCTGCTGACTGCGCCCGGCCTGGCGCTGAGCGGCGCGGCGACGATCGGCGGCGCGCTGGCTGTGACCGGCAATGCCAGCATCACCGGCAATACCACCCATACCGGTACGACTACCATGGTCGGCGCTGCCACCATGCAAGGCGGCGCCACGCTGACCGGCGGCGGCTTTGCGGTTACGCCAGTGGCGGTGGCCGCCAGCACCATCGACCTCAGCCAGGGCAACTACTTCTACAAGTCCGCGACTGGCGCACTCAGCTGGACCTTCAGCAACGCCCCGGCGTCGCGCGCCCTGGGTTTTGTACTGGAGCTGACCAATGGCGGCCTGGGCGCCCAGACCTGGCCAGCAGCGGTAAAGTGGCCTTCAGGTTTGGCGCCGACCCTGACCAGCAGCGGGGTCGATGTGCTTGTGTTCCTGACCCGCGATGGCGGCACCACCTGGCGCGGCGTGCTGTCGCAGCGGGACAGCCGTTGATGCTGATCGAACTGCTTGCGGCGGTGCGCACCACCATCATTCCAGGCTCGGCCAGCTACACCTCACCGGGGACATACAGCTTTGTCGTGCCGCTCTACACCACGCTGAGCGTCACTGTGGTCGGGGCGGGCGGTGGTGGTGGCGGCATGACCACTGCCGGCAATGCCGGCGGAGGCTCGGCCTTTGGCGGCGTTACCGGCTACGGCGGCAGTGGTGGCGGCGCAGCGCCCGCAGGAGGCACGGCGGCCGCAGGTGGTGCCACGGGTGGCGATAGCAACACTGCCGGCGCCGGGGCCGAAGGTGGCATCGGCGCCTGGGACCAGACCTCCGACAAGTCGGGCACCTACGACAGTTTCGGCGGAAACGGCGGTGCTGGCGGTCTCGCAGTGAAGACTTTCCTAGCCGGGGCGCTTTCGGGCGGTGCGGTCATCACCGTCGATGTTGGCGGTGGTGGTGCACCCGGCGCAAGTGCCGGCAATCAGCGCGGCGCGGCAGCCGGCGCCAATGGCAGCGTCACCATCTCCTGGAGCTGAACGACATGGCATTTCTGGTGCAACGCTATGCGCCGCTGGCTGGCTCGCCGGCGGAAGCGCTCTGGCGCGAGGGTGAGGCCAGCTATGTCGAGGTCGGGCTTGCGCGGCACGCGGTGGTGACAACGCCGCCTCCTGACATGATTGGCTGGTGCGCTGAGATCGACGGTGAGTTGGCCGGGTTGCAGGCCTGCCGGCTCAAGCCCGAGATTGCCGAAGCGCATGGCCTGCTGTCCTGGGTGCGACCCGGCTTTCGCCAGCGCGGGGTCTTTGCTGCGATCCAGGTAGCGGTGGATGCCGAACTCGTCGCAGCGGGCATCACCGCAATCCGGTCTTGGGTGGTCGACGGGCCGACCGCCGACGCCATGGCCGCAGCCATCATCGCGCGCGGCGGGGCGAAGGTGGCGGAGCAGCAGATAGCGACGGCCACCGGCGGCAGCGCCACCTACCACGAGTACCTGCGGCCGCTGGTCGGAGGAGGCTGAGCCTCAGCGAGAGCGAGCCGGGGGAAGGGTAGCCCAGAAACGACAAAGCGCCCGCCTCTCACGAGACGAGCGCCCTGTCAGCTGTTCACAACGCGAAGCTGCGGCCGGGTGTCCGACTTGGCCGCTTCCTGATCGGCAATGATGCTGGCGAGACCACGACCGAGACCGTAGCGCTTCGCCCCACCCTTCCGGGCCGCCCTCTCAAGCATCACGACCGGCGCTGTCACCAGCGCCGGAGCCTGCCGCTCCTGGCGACCCGGCCCGCTACCCATGGCCACGAGGGCCAACCCCAACGGATCGAATGCCAGCAGCAGCAGCAGGATCACCAGCCTCGCGGCCTGCTCGTCGTCCAGCCCGAGGGCGGCGGCGGCATAGCGCAAGGGCGACGCTCCGGCGGTGGCCTGAGCCGTCCGGGCGGTAGCCTCGGCCTCGATGATCCTGCGCTGACTGGCCATGCTGCCCGTGAGGGCGGCCTGTACCTCGGCCCTTTCCGTCGCCTGGGATTGCCGCAGAGCCTGGCGGCGGGTCACCCATTCGGCGGGGAGTGCATCAACGGCAGCGTCCAGCCGCTGCAACCGGGCTTCGGCCTGAGCCTGTTCGGCCCGGGCGATGCTCAGCTCGGCGGCGTAGCGGTCAGCCTGCGCGGCTGCCGCTATCCCGGGAACCTGGTCGGTGAGGTGGGCCGACGATAGGAACCCGTAAACGCCTATGGCGGTAATGCTGGTCAGCAGCAGGATCAGCGCGGCGAGGCCAGCCCGGAGCGGCCCGGCGGTGTGCCGCCAACAGGCGACGGCCACCACCTTACCGACCTCCATCGCGGCACCCATGGCCAGCACGACGACGCCCCCGGCGGGAAACAGAGCGTGCAGCCCGGTAACGCTGACATATCCTGCAAGTAGGGAAACGGCGGCGCCAGTAAGAAGCGCCGCGAACTTCACAATCGTTGAAGCGTTGGACATGAGGATTACTCCGCAGTCCGCCGGCCCGATTGCCGGCCGACTTTGGAATACTAGCGGATATTGCGGCGGAAGTCAAGAGCAAAGCGGAATGTCAAGGGAATTCGTCGCGGCCGGGTTGAAATCGTCGCGGCCGGGCTGAAATCGTCGCGGCGTATCGATACGCTTGGCCTAATCGTGACGGAGTTTTCGGCGCGGCCGGTTAGCCACCCTGCGTGCAACCCGGCGGGCTACCGTGGTGCGATCAGCGCGGGTAGCCGGCGCAACCCGTTGATATTGCGCGCGGAAGGCATTCTCTTCGGGCCCGCCATTTGCCAATATTGCGCAGCATTATCAGCCCCTTACGGCGCGATATTGGCTAACCAACCGGGAGGTTAGCCACACCCGTTCACTTTCCGCCCCGCAGCCTGACGAATGCCGCTTCGGCCATCTTCGCCTGATCGGCCGCGCGCGTGTATCGCTCTACCTCGGCCAGCGTCTTGTGGCCGGTGATCGCCGCAATCTGGTGGGCGCTGCATCCTGCCTCGGCCAACCGGCGCGCGCAGGCCTTTCGGAGCCCATGCGGCGAGCGGCCCGGCGGCAGCCCCGCTTCCTCACACCAGCGGCTGAACGTGTTGTAGAACCCGGCGGCAGTAAACGGCGCGCTGCGCCCGCGCTGTTCGGTATGCAGGAACACCATCTGGCCGGCGGGAACGTGCGCCAGTTCGGCGGCGAGCGTTGAATGGATCGGCAACAGCAGCTCGGCGCCGGTCTTGACCTGGCGCACGCTCAGGGCGCCGTCGCGCAGGTGCTGGCGGCCCATGCGCACCACGTCGCTACGTCGCTGGCCGGTGTACAGCAGCAGCGCCAGCGCCAGCCGAGCCCGCGTGCCGATGGGGTGGCGCGTTTCATAGGCAGCGATGTCGGCCTCGGTCCATGTGGCGATGCCGGCGCTGCGGTGCGCGACGCGGCGCACGCCCATCGTGGGGTCGGTGTCTCGCGTCCCGGTCTCGATGGCGTGGCGCATGAGCAGCCGGAACATCCGCAGCATGTGGTTGGCGGCGGCCGGGTGCGCCTCGGCCCGGCGGTCCATGAGCCGGCGAATGACCTGAGGAGTCAAATCCGTCACCAGCCGGTGGCCGTGCTCGGCGCGCAGGCGTTCGATGATGCGGCGATAGGTGGCCCGCGTAGAGGCGCCCAGAGCGGTGAACGCGGCGCTGCAGTAGTAGGAGGCGGCCAGGGCGTCCAGGCTGCCAGCGGCCATCCTGCGGGCGCTGGCGGGGGACTGCGGCGCGGCGTCGGCCATGGCGGCGCGGTACTCGGCCAGGAAAGCGGCGCTGCCGGGCCGGGAACGCAGCGGGATGCGCTTGTGACCCGGCCGGCGCAGGTAAAACCGCACCTTGCCGTGGCGGTCCCGGTAGCGATGCAGGTACGGCAGGTCTATCAGCGTCATGCGTCGGCCCAGCTATCCCCCGCCGAGGCTGCATTCATGCCGGCGGCGCGGTCAAGCCAGGCGTCCAGATCGGCGCGGCGGTAGAGCACCACGCCGGGGGTGGGGCGGATTGCCCGGACGGCCGGGGCTACGCGCTCGCGGAACCAGGTCGCGCTCACGCTCAGGTAGCGCGCCGCCATCTCCTCGCGCATCGCTGCCGGCCAGTCGGGGAGGGTGGCATCACCCACGGAACCGCCTCCACAGCCACAGCGGCCATGCCAGCCCGTCGAAAAACCCGCGCCAGAACGCGCGGCGACGCTCGGCGCGGTACGCATCGGCCAGCAGCGCGCGGAACAGATGCACCAACCGGCAAAAATTCTGCGACGTCACGACAGCACCTTTGCCGCAGTCAACCGCGCCTTTACCAAGTCAGCGGCAACTTCAAGTACAGTTGTTACATCGTTCACTTGCATTTTTGTGATTGATCGCTTTTTAGGGTCGAACATGATCAATGCGCGCGCCAACAAATCCCATTTGTCATTGCGAGCCGAAACACTGCCCTTGTCAATCTGTCGTAAAAGCGCCATGGCTACCGGCGGCATGGCTTCTTTTAAACCAACAAACTGATCCAATAGCGACAAAACATAATCGGCCGGCGTGCCCAAACAAATCCGAAAACTGGCCGCCACTCTGATCGGCGCACTTGCGCGTTTGCTTGCCCGAGGAACTGCAAGGCGAACGCTTGTTATTTCGGGCCGAAACGCCTCTAGGGCAGCTAAAACGTTCCCATCAGTCATGCCTCGCGGCGTTCTGTTGTTGTGCAGCTGCGCGATCAAAGACGCAATTTCAATCAATATGCGATCCTCGCGCGCCACATCGGCTAGGGTGCGGCGCACTCCTCGGTCAACCACCTGAAATGTCTCGGGCGGAACATCACGCGCGACCATCATTAAGACCGCAACATTCGCCTCAACAATTGCAGTCAAACGATGCTGCCCATCAATCAAGCGCCCATCGTTGGCAATCGCTATGCCTTGGTGGGAAAGTTTCCACTCACCACGCAATATAGCTAGCCGCAAAAATTCCACCGTGGCGCAGCGAAGTACCCGGTTTCCTTCGTTGCCTTCCAACAATTGCTTTGCAATTTCGGGCGTGATCAGTTCTTCCGAAAATTTCACGACAGCACCCCCGTCCGTTCCGCCAGCACCAGCACCGGCTGCAAGTCGGCCTGGCCGGATGCATCGCCGCGGCGCCAGTGCTCAAGCGCATCGGCCAGTTCGCGCAGTTGCTTCGACGTGGCGGCCACAAGGCCCGTCTTGTAGATGCGCTCACCCATCCTTGCTCTCCGTCTTGGGCCAGGCCAGATGCACGCAGCCACGGCAGTCGGCCGGCTCGTCCACGCTGCCGCCCATCCACCGCAGGCAGTCCTGCGCGGCATGCCGGCTGTCGGGCGCGGGGTAGCCGCACCACTTGATGCGCGCCGCGGGATGGCGCTGCTCCACCGCCTCGCGGCCGGTGTCGATCTCGCTCATGCTCATGCGTCCTTCCATTCCTTGAGCGCGGTGGCCAAAGCGTTCTCGTCGGCCGCCTCGTGTGTCGGCACGTACTTGGCCGGCTCGTAATAGGTCTGCGCCCGCGTGCGGATTTCGCCGACGTTGCTCATCAGCGCATAGGCCGCCTCACACACCATCTCCGCCGCCCGCAGCCGCGCGAGCAGGCGGCGGATCGCGTCGGGGTTCGCGGCGGTGATGTAGGCGGCGTTGTCCTGAGCGCGCTCGCACTCCATGTACCGCGCGATGGTGCTGCCCGCGCTGTTTACCTGCGCGCCGAACCGCGCTTCCTTCGGCGCCGCCACCCATGGCCCCGGCGTCGCCCGTTCCGCCGCCTCGGCCAGCGCGGCCAGTTCTGCGTCGGTCATCACCGCACCGCCGGGCCAAACGGAATGTCGTCGTTCAAGTCGCCGCCGCGCTGCGCCCCACCGCGCCCAGCCGGCGCAGGCGCACCGCCGCCGCTCGGCGGGGCGGCGCCGCGCCCGCCGATCAGCTGCAACTCGCCGCGGAACTGGCGCAGCACGATTTCGGTCGTGTATTTCTCGGCGCCGTCCTTGTCGGTCCATTTTCGGGTCTCGATCTGCCCTTCCAGATAGACCTCGCTGCCCTTGCGGAGGTATTTTTCCGCAACCTCGCCGAGCTTCTCGTTGAAGATCGCCACGGCGTGCCACTCGGTCCGCTCCTGCTGGTTGCCGTCGCGGTCCTTGTACCGCTCGGAAGTGGCCAGCCGCAGGTTCACCACCTTGCCGCCGTTCTGGAAGTTGCGGACCTCGGGATCGCGGCCGAGCCGGCCCAGGATGATCGCCTTGTTGACGTCGGCCACCGGCTCAGCCCTCCACCACGGTCAGCACGCCGGCCGCCTTGCCGACCAGCAGGAAGGCGTCGATGGCCGCGCGGAAATCGCCATCGTCGGCGGTAAACCGGCGGCCCTCGGCCTGGGCGGCACGGATGCCGGCCAGGCGGGCGGCGTCGATCGCCACCTGCATGTCGAGCACCGGTCGCGCCGTGGGATCGGGCATGTCGGCCTCTAGCGCGGGCAGGGTGTGGTCGTTGGGCATGGTCAGGCCGCCTGTTGTTCGTCGTTGCTGTCGAAAATGGAAAGCGCGGCGGCGATGGCGTCATCGACCTGCGCCGCCAGTTCCAGGCGCCTGGTGCTCAGGTACCTGCGCTGCTTCTGCACTTCCTCGCTGGCAGTGATCGCCTCCAGCGCTTCCCGGGTCGGCGCGTCCTGGATGCGCTCGATGAGCTCCCGAACGCCCTCGGCCACGCGGTCGGACGGCTGCCGCAGGGCGCCAACGCTGGACCATTCGCGCAGCCGCTTGCCGGCCTCGGCGTCGATCACCTTGCCATCGGGGAAGATGGCCCGCAGGTCGGCGTTCAGTTTGTGCTGCATGTCGTAGCGCGGCTGGCCGGGCGTTTCCGGGTGCATGGTCATGGAACCGGTGAGCTCGAACATGAACGCCTTCTCGCAGATCGGCATGAAGCCCATCGGCTGGATTTCGCTGCGCTCCTTGCCGTCCTTCATCACCTTCACGATCTTGATCTTCTCCTGCGCGCGGAGGCAGAAAATCAGGTGCGTCCGGCACTGGATCAGCCGGGCCATCATCCGCTGATGCCGCAGCTTCGGCTTCTTCCACGCCGGGGCGGTCATGGCTTCCACCTTCCAGGCTTGGCCGCCGGCCATGCGCTCGGCTTCCGCAGCCTGGATATCGGCGCAGCCGCCCTCACCGGCCCATTCGTGGCTCATACTGTCAATGACGATCACCGTGGCGCCGGCTTCCTCGGCAGCGCGGATCGCCTCGATGTAGCGCTCGGGCGCGTAGGGCGGCTGGAAGTCCAGATGCAGAAAGTCGAAGGTCTTGCGGTTGTCGGCCTTCTCGCCCGGCGGCGGGGCGTAGTGCAGCGCGCGGCCGGCCTCGGTGTCGATGACGGCGATGCGGCCGGTGCCGTTAACGATACCGCTGGCCAGCAGCAGCGCCGAGAAGGTCTTGCCGGAACCGCTCGGCCCAGCAATGCCGAACAGCATTCCGATCTGTTCCCGCACGGCGGGCTTGAGCGTGAACGTCATGCTTCGATGTCCTCTTCCATTGCGGCGGCTTCTTCGGCCGCGGTTGCCCAAGTCGGGGCGGAAACGTAGGCGGTCTGTGCCGGGTAGCCGGGCCAGGTGCCGCTGCTGATGCAGCGCGCCCACAGCCGCACCGCGCGCTCAACCTCGCCCTCTGCGATGACTGCAAGCGACGGGGCGGCGGTGATGGTGGAAATGGCAAAGGGGGCCTTGCGCTCCACCACGACAAAGAGGAACTCGCGCGGTCGCATGCCCAGCAGCTGGCCCACGCGCAGGTAGAACGCCCGCTGAAACGCATGCTCCTTGATTATGGTGCGCTGGAACTCGGCCGGCGCGGCGCTCATGGCCGTGGTCTTCAGGTCAAACCAGCAGGCGCCCGGCTCGGCGGGCATCCGGTCCACCATGCAGCGCAACCAGGTCGGGCCATCCTGGGCGATCAGCACCGCTTCGGACGTGCCGGGCGCGAAGAACCCGGCGCAGTCGGGATGCTGGCGCATCTGGCCAAGCGCAGCCTCGGCCGCCTCGCGCGCGGTGTCCAGATCGGCGGCCAACATTGGGATGCGGCCCGCGGCGCGGATTTCGTCGCGGCGTTCCTTCGCGGCCTTGGTGCGCCAGTCGTCGGCATCCACTGCCTCGTATTCGTCGCCGCGGCCCAGCATCAGGCAGTGCAGGACCGATCCGGCCTCCATCGGCGCCGTGGCGCTACGGCTGGCGGCGCAAAAGCGCGGGTGCTCATGGTGCGCGTGCAGCGGCGAGCGGCGGATCAGCGTCTTGGCGATGCCGCTCGACAGGCTGGGAACCGGGCAGGGGTCCGCGTGGTATTGCGCGCCGGTCATGCCGGGAAAGAACCCAGGGCTCACGACACCCCCCGCAGCGTCTCGGCCAGCACCGCAGCGGTCCAGACCATGTAGCCGAACGCATCGGCCAGGTTGTCGGCCAGCGCGTGCAGCAGCATCACCGCGGCCACGGCGGCGAAGGGCGTCACGATCACCCAAGCGGCCATCTGCTGGGCCGCGGAGGGCCGGCGCGCCGGATCGCTGGCGTCATCCCACATCGGCCGTCTCCGTCGCCTCGATCCCCCGGCACAGCGCGATCAGCCGTTGCGCCATGCGCCGCCGCTCCCACGCCCCCTCGGCATCACCACCGGCCAGCCAGAACCAAGCCTCGGCGATCTCGTATGCCGCGTCGGCCGTGAGCTGCGCGGCCACGGCGCGTTCCGGCGGTTCGGTGTCGGCCCATTGCTGCACCGACCGCGCCACGATGCGCGCCCGCTGCGCCCGCTCGGCGCGGCGCCGGGCCTTGATGGCCGCGCGCGTGGGCTGGGGCGCGGGCGGCGTCACCACCAGCCAGGCGCACACGCGATCAGGTGGCATCGGGCTTGCTCCCCAGCACCGCAAGCGCACTGCGCAGCTCGGCCAACGCGGGGGGCGCGGCATGTCGCGGGTGCTGTCGTAGGCAAGGGTCGGCGTCCAGCGGGGGCGAGGGGCGGTGTCCATCACGCGGCCTCCTTCCGCCACGGCCGCACAGCGCGCATGGCCTCGGCGTGATGCGCGCGGGCGGTGGCCACATACTCGGCCACCCACTCGCGCGGGCG
>Ga0214923_10008442_pt1 | contig 10964 bp, 1 predicted proteins | sample LL1510_MetaG_FD_177993 | JGI IMG/M metagenome (GOLD analysis project Ga0214923, IMG submission 177993) | Freshwater microbial communities from Lake Lanier, Atlanta, Georgia, United States - LL-1510 | ecosystem: Environmental > Aquatic > Freshwater > Lake | place: USA: Georgia | collected 2015-10-15
TTATTTAATTCTTTTTCAACTGATTTGAATATATTTGATCCAAAAAACCCTCTATGAGCTGATAATGGTGATGGATGAATACCTTTTATATATTTATTATTTTTTATATACATTGTCTTCTTATGAGCATAATTACCTAATAATAAAAATAAACAACTATCATTATTATCATCTATATATTTTATTACATTATTTGTAAAATCACTCCATAGATTCATATGTTCATTAGGTTTTTTCTCATAAACTGTTAATGATGTATTTAATAAGAATATTTTTTCATCAACAAACCATTTTTCTAAATCACCATTTCTAAATGAATAATCTCTTTCTGGATATTCATTTTCTAATTCTTTAAAGATATTCACTAAAGATGGAGGTATTTTTTGACCTTTATTAACTGAAAATGATAAACCATTAGCTTGACCTTTACCATGATATGGATCTTGACCTAATAAAACTATTTTAATATCTTTGATATCCATTTCAAAGACTTTAAAGATGAGATTCTTAGGTGGATATATTTTAGTATGATCAATATTATCTAAATATATAGATCCTAATACATTATCTAATTCTTCTTTATTATCATCAAAAAAAGATAACCAAGAAGAATGAATATTATTATATAGAGTAGTATAATTAGATTCCATTTTAATATATATTATTATAATTGTAATATTTATATAATAATCTATTAAAGTATTATTTTATCAATTTTTTAATACTCACGAATGCAATGAGTGAGTATTAAACTAATTGGTATGAAGATTTTAATATGGTTTTATTTATAAAACCATATTAAAATCTCAGGCTCAATTTTTTAATAAATGAAAATCATAAATATGATCAGTATAATTATTCAAACTTCTTAATGTCATCTAATTTATATTTAAATTCAATAAAATTTTTATAAGTATCAATATTTTTTTTATTAGAATTTTGCTTTGGCTTATTATTTGAAACACCATCCCAAAGAGTATTTTTTTTAGGTTGATTTAAATTTTTTATTTTATCATCTTTTGTGTGATTAAATAATAATTTTGTCATTATAAATTCATCACTATAAATAAAAATAATTTTATCTAAACAATATTTAGACAATTTAATTATTTTATCTTTATTTTTTTTCATATTGTTAATAAAATTAGTTATAATATCATAATTGATCAAATAAAAATTTTTATTTTCAAAATTCATAAAATTATTATTGTCATATAAATAATTATTATTATTATTTAAATTAGTTATATATATAATCATATTTAAACCTATCATAATAAAATTATCATTATTATTATTATCATTATTATTATTGTAAAAATCTTTAAAATTTAAATCATTAATATTAGTGAGTTTAATAATAACTTTTAAAAATATATATAAATATACAATTGGTATATCTAATATAAATGTATAATGTGTACCATAAGAATAATTATTAGTATTCATATAATAATATGTATGATTAGATAATAATGATATTAATTTAGAATATAAATTATTATTATGTGTAAAATTATCTATATTATAACTAGGTTTTAATATAAAAGAATATATATTAATGACATCTTTATAATTTATATTTTTTTTTAATATAAAATATTTTATAAATGATATATAAAATTTATGTGTATATAACATAGTTTTTTCATTTATTATATATTCTAGATAATCATCAACATTTAGATTATTATTATTATTATTATTATTATATAGAATATTATTATATAGAATATTATTAATATTATTTTGATAATTTGGTCTTGTATTTGTTATAATATCTATAGTAGATTTAATAATAACATCATTATTTTTTTTATAATTTGTAAACAATAATTTACCTTGTATATCATAAAAATATAATATATCATCAACATTATTTTTATTTAAATATTTTATTATATTTATATATTCAAGATAATCTAATAAATATAATGATGTATTATTATTAATAAATAATAAACATTTAAAATTATTAATATCATTATGTGTTTTTCTTATTATATATAAATAATGAGTATTAAATCTAATAAATTGGTTTTGGTTTATATTTATATAAAAATTATCATCATTTAAATATATTTCTGATATATAATCATTATATTTATAATTTACATTAGTTTTATCATTAAATATCACTTCATTAATATTTAAATTTCTATTAACATTAATATTATCATTAAGATTATCATTAAGATTATTATTCATATTAATTACTATATTATTATTATTTATATTACTAACATCATAGTTTTTAATTTTATTATTTATATCATTTAATATATTAAAATAAATTTTGGTTTCATCTTTATTAAAAAATTCTAATATATTATTAAAAAACTGAAAATTATAATTATATTTATTCAATAAATGAATTTCAGGTATTTTTTCAGAAACTAATAAATTATAAATATTATTATTTAATAATTCTTCTTCATATTTCATATTTACACCTAATTTATAATTTATATTAATATTTTTTATTTTATATAATCTATATATAGATCTAAAATTTTGTATATAAGATGATATTTGTTGTAAATTTTTATAATCTATTTCTTTTTGTAATAACCAATTTAAAATATTAATAGGTTGTAAAATATTATTTTTATTAATTATATCTTTTATATTTTGAGTCATAAAATAATTTATAGATTGAGTAATATTAATTTTTCTCATTCTAAAAATAGCTTGAGCTATATCTCTATATCTATTAAAATAATTTATAGTTATTAGACCTTTAGATTTAGCCATAATTTTTATATCAACTCCAGTTATATCTTTTTGTAAATATAATGTAAAACATTCTTCTAAATTAAAATTAACTATATTAATATCAACTATTTTATTATTAGGATCATTAATTTTATAAATTTTAATATCATAATTATCATCTCTAAAAATTATATATTTTTTAATATTCTTAATTTTATCACCAATTTTATTTAATATATCATTAATATTATATGAAATTAAATATGCACCAGAATCAATTAATACATCATATTGATCAATAATATTAAATAATTCTATTATATTATTTATTATAATATTAGGAGATGAATTTTGTAATAAACCCATTATAGCATAACATATACTTGGATCATCATATGTATTATAAATAATATTATTTATTTTATAATCAGTAATATCTTCTGGAATACAAACAGTAGGAGTACCAGAAAAACCACATCTATATGGAGATATATAACCATTAATAATATCAATAGTTGAAATATTGGTTTGATATATAGGTATTAATAATTTAGGTAATAATACATAATATAAAAAATTATATTTTCCAATATTAGTTTTTGATATTTTGTCGAAATCATTTTTATCAAATACATTAATACCATAAATTATTTTAGTTACATCTATTTTATTTATTTTATTTATTTTATTTATTTCTTTATTAACTTCTTCTAAAAATTTATATATAGATGTAGAATTATATTCTAATAATTCTAATTCTTGTTTATATAAATTATCATAATATTTTAATAATAAATTAACTTCATTATGTCTTAAATGAGTACCTAAATTATCATAATAAGATAAAATAGTAAATGCTATTGTTAAATTTTGATCTACAAATTCACTCCCTTTTGATGGTGTATTATGTGATAAATATGGTATTGCTATTAAATCATATTTATTACTACTATTTACATAATCTTCTTGTAATCCATAATCTTTCCTATGTATTTTAGTTAATATATAAGGTATTGTATTAAATATAATATTTTTAATATGATATAATTTTTTAATATCTAAATTTTTTTTATTAATTTCTTTATTTTTTATATTCAAATTTTTATTATCAAAATCTATATATGATTTATAATCTTGTAAAAAACTATTTTTATCATATATTAATTTCAGTATATTATAGGTATTCTCATCTATATTTGTTATATGAAAAAAAGTATTATTTATATATTTTTCATTTAATTGTAATCTATAATCATCTCTTGTTGGAAAATAAATATCCATTATTAATGAATATATTAATTTAAATCTATAATCTATATTATCTAATTCTATCATATTATTATGATTTATAATATTTAATTCTGATTTAATAGGATCCATTATTGTATCTATTTCATCATATATTACTAAATTATTTTGTAAATTATTATTATCTAATATATACATCTTTAAAGATGTATCATCAATCCAGTATAATTTTTTATCATTTAATTTAATATTATTTTTTAATTTATTTTTATAATCAATAATAATATAATCATATTGATAATAAACATTAATACCTTTATAAAATAATTTTATAGATTGTTTTATTAAATCTTTTGGCATAACTTGTATTATTGATTTAAATTTATTATCAATATTTATATAATTATATAAATAAGTTGCAACATATGGCATAATAACAGATGATTTACCAGATCCCATCAATAATTGATATATATTTTTATTTTTTTCATATATTAAATTATTTAATATATTTTTACATAATATTAATTGATCATATCTAATAAAAAATCCATTAAAAAATTCAAATATTAATTGATCTTTTGTTTTTCTATTTTCTAATTTATCTAAAATAAATTCATTATTTTTTTCTATTATTTTATAATTATGTTCTAATAATAATTTACATATATTATTTAATTTATATGATTTATATAAATCATCATAATTAAATTCTTTTAATTCTTGTTGAAAATTATTTAAAACATTATATATTAATGAATAATATAATATATTATAATATGTTTTATCATTTCTAAAAATTATATCAGTCCAAAATTGATTATAATAATATTTAAAATTTTCATATAATTCATCGTATAAATTATTAATTTTAAATATTATTATAATTAATTTATCATCTATATTTTTTATAAGAGTATTAATATCAAATATATTTTTAAAATATCCTTTTTTATTATTAATATAATTATTAAATTTATTAATATTATCTTTTAATTTTTTTATAAAATCATCATTTATATCATCAATATTAATAGTAGTCAAATTAGTCTTATCAGTATTTTCAATATAATTTATATTTTTAAATATATCCATTATATCCATTATATCCATTATATTATTATTAATAGTTATTGTGTCATCATATATATCAAATAATTTATTATTATTATTAATATATTCATATTTATAATCTTTGTCATATTTTAAGAAAATATTATTAATTTCTTCACTAAATGATAAATTATTTATTTTATTCATTATAGTAATATAATTTTTATCATAAAATTTATAATAATCAGCTATAACATACTCTTTATTTTTATAATTTAAATTTATATCTATAATAAATTTTTCTATATTATTATTTGTAAGATAATTCTCACATATATATTCATTAAATATATTTAATAAATAATAATATTTATCATATATATCTATTTTGTTATAATTATTATCATTATTATAATAATTATAATAATAATTATTATTATCTATTTTATTACTAATATTAAATAAAAAATTACTCTCTATATATGATAATACTGGTTTTTTATTATTAATAATTATATTATCAATTTTATATACATTTTTATATTGTTTTAATAATGGTGCTAATAGATTTATACAATCAGATTTTCTATAAAATAATAATAATGTTATATATTGTTCAAAAATATTATTATTATTAATTATAACATATAATCCTGAAATATGTATTTCTATATTTATATTGTCAATATATATTGAATTCTTTTTTAAAGAATTATATTGAAAATTCCAATCACAATGGTATTTCTTATTAATTTCTTGAATATCATGATTATATCTAATACATAATAAATAAAATTTATTATTTTTCTTATATATTAAACTATAAGGTATATGACTAATCCATATATAAATATAATTAGGTATATCTTTATTATATATTATTTCATTATTATTATAATATAATTTATTATTATTATATTCTAATATAACATCATTATCATATATAAAATCTATAGTAAAATTTAAATTATTTATATCTTCATTCCAAAATATTATATAATTTTCTTTATTATTTACATATAATAAATTTAATAATAATATATATATATCATTTAAATTATAATCATTTAACAAATTTAATAATTCAAATATATTAATTGATTTTAGTGTATCATTTTTTATAAATTTTCTTTCATATACATATAATAATATTTTATCTTGTTGAGGTAAATAATAACCTGAACTAAGTAATTCTAATTTAATTATATATTTATTATTTATATAATTAAATTCAAATGTTTCACTATCTTTTCTTATAAATTTTATGTTATTATTATTTATTTTATGATATATATAATAATCATAATCATCTGATGTAAAATATTTATTATTATTATTATCTATATTTTCTTTTAGTGTAAATTTTTTATATTTTTTCGAATTTTTTATAAAATCTATTACATCATTATATGTAATATAATTATTAATATTAATATATTCTTCTAATAATATATATTCATTACCAAAATTTATCATATGAGAGTATTTTTTGTTATATATATTTTCTATATTTTCTATATTTTCTATACTTATGGTATTTTGATTTTGAATACATGAAATAGTATCATAATTATAAATTTCATTATTATGAATATAAGATATATCATTATAATATGATACTATTTTATTATTATAAAATATTTTCTTTTCTATATTTTGATTATTATTTATATATATATCATAATTTTTATTAAATATAAATTCATATTTTTCATCATCATTTATATCATTTATATCATTAATATCTATATACAATAACATATATTTTATAATATAATCTATATATACAACATATTTATCAATTACTGTATATGTATCTATATAATATTCTTTTAATTTTTTACGTAATATAACACTATATGTATTATATAATATTTTATATATTGTTATAAATTTTTTATTATCAATTTTTTGTTTTAATAATATTTTACAAAAATGTATTAATAAATATTTAAGACATTCTTGGAGATCATTAATATTATCATTGTATATATTATAATTTATATAATATTGTGTATTTATTTCATAAAATTTATTTAATAATAATTTATTATAATTTTTTTTATTATTAATATTATCATCAGTAACATTTATTTCATAATTTATATATCTAAATAGTAACATATAAATATTATTAATAATATTATTTTCAACAATATTATCATAATTTTTATATAAATATTTACTTATTTTATATATTTTATTTGATATATACATATATTCATAATCACATTTATCACCTGGATTTGATATAAAAATTTGTTTACCATTACTTGTTGAATTATTATTATCAGTATAAATAATACTATCACTTTTTTTTATATATTCATTATTAAGATCTTTATTATAAAAACCTATATTTATTATATTATTTAAATAATTTATTTTTTTGTTTATAAACATCAAATTATTAATTTGTAAATAATTATTTTCTATATAATAATCATAATTATAATCATCATAATTCATTAATCTATCTATAATTAATTTATGTAAAATAATATTATTATAATTATCATTAGTAATAATATTATCAATATCTTTAGTAATATTTAATATATACATATTCTTTTTATCATTGTCATTATATTTAACATCAACTTCAACATAACTGTTTATATATCCAATATTATATATTTTAATATATTTTTCATTATATTCATATTCATAATTATATAATATATATTCTGAATCTATAATTATTTTAGTATAAATATAAGCATTTACATCAATATCTAATGTATTTATTTCATTTTTATTATAATAAGAATAAGGATATTTATAATCAAATAATGTATTAAATAAATTTATATAATCATTGTCAGTTTTATTATGAATATAATGAATATAATATATATAATACATATAATGATATATATATTTATCATCTATAATATCATTATTTAAATTTATTTGATTATAAATATTATTCTCTCCATTGATATTATTGTGTTTATCATTATAAAATAATATTATTGGTAAATTATTTATTTGTTTCATATATTTACAACCTTTTATAGTATTAGGATAATATATATAACTTATTGTATCTTTTTCATATTTTTTATATTTTTCTTGTATATTTATTGGTGATGATATATATAATAATAATAATATATAATATGTCATAATTACTAATATATCATAATTATTATATATTAGATTATTAATATTTTCTGTATTTGTTTTTGTAAAAAATTTAAGATTGTTATCTTTACTAAAATCAATATTTTTTGTTTTTTCTATATTATTAATATTAAAAATATCATTTTCGGATATATTTTTATCAATTTCAGATATATTTATAAAACTATTATGTAAATATTTCATTTTTAATGTTGTTAATCTAAATAAATTATGAAATATATATACATTTTTTATTAATATTTTTTTATCATTATCTATCATTTGTTCTTTTATATTAAATGATTGTTGATTAAAATATTCATATAATTTTTCTAATATTAAATCATATGATTTATTTAATAAAAAATTATATATTGCATCATTAAATTCTATATTACTAAATATATATAACTCTTGTAATAATAAATTTATATTATTTACTAAATCATTTACATTTTTATTAATTAAATATAAATTTAAATTATTATATTTTGTTATAATATTAAAAATATTATAATTTAAATTATTTTTTTTTATTATTTTTATATCTATTATATCATCTTTTTTTATAAATAAATAATCTTTTTTAGGTTCAACTAATTTAATATTTTCTAAATAATAATTATTTTTAGTAAATAGAATTTCATATGATTTTCTAAAATTTTCAGTATATAAATTTTTTATTATATTATATACTGAAGTATTTTTATCATTTAATTTATCATATAATCTCATATAATAATCAGCTAATATATAATTTACTTTTATAATATCATAATCATTTTGTGTTAATTTATTTGTTTGTAAATAATTATTATAAATATTAATTATTCTACTACCTGCAACTGCTTTGAATATAAAATCAATTTCATAAATATAATTTAAACAAATTTTTTTATCATTATATAATTTATACATAACTATTAATAAAATAGAAAGATATGAACAATTACCTGATATTTGAACAGGATACCAAAAATTTTCAAAACTTATAGAACTTTCATTATTTGACAATAATAATTCAAATAAATTATTATTATACAAATCTTTTATACTATTAGATTGATATAAACTATCTATATTATCTATATTAGATATATTATTAATAATAATATATGGTTTACAATAAGTTATATTATTAAATACTTCACAATGATGATAACTATTAATACCTAAACCAGTATTTGAAAAAATAAATGTTTTTATATTATTATTATTATTAATAATTAAACATCCAATTGCATGTGATTCTGCTGAAATATATTTAAATATATATTTATTATCATTATTATTTAAAAAATCAATATCAGTTTTAATAATATCAATAAAATAATTATTATCAATACAGTTATTAAATAGATCTATAAATAACGGGTTATCATAATTCCAATTAGATCCCTGATTATATAATCCATCAAATAATATATTAAAATAAAATTTTAAACTATTCATTTTTATAATATAAAAATATATTATTATTAATTTTTAATTTTATATTTAATTTATATTTAATTTTATATTTAATTTTATATTATATTTAATCACTAACACATTCAGCATTATCTATATCATCTAATGATGGCATATTATAATTAAAAATACTCTCATCTAATGTATATTTTTTATCACATAATTCATCTTCAATTAATTCATTTGATGAACTATTAATATCATCTATTCTAAATAATGGTTTATCAATATCACTCAAAGATGATAATTCACCACTTAAAGAAGATATTTCTTCATCACTTTCAACATCATGAGACCATTCATAAGTATAAATAATAATATCATTAATATAATTGGATTCTTCTAATGAATTAGATTTATAATAAGCTAGAATATGTCTAATGACATCACAATAATAAATATTATTAGATACAATATTCATAATTAATTCTTCATATGATAATATTTTATCATTAATTGATGAATTAATTTCTTCATTAGAATATTCTGATTCTAATATAAATTTCATTACTTTATTTAAATATTTCTCATCTAAAGTTATATTATTTCTTGCAACATTACCACCTATATTAGCTGCTGATGAATTATCATCATTTAATAATTTAATATTTTTATCAGCACCAAACATCTCAATACCACTATCATTTTCTTTTTCAATATGTTCTTCTATTTTATTATTTTTCATTCTTGTCCAATGATTATGACTATGTAATTCTTTTGTTGCTTCTAATATATCCTTGAAATAAATAGTTGATTCTTTATCTTCTACATCATTATTATATTTAGATTTATATAATATAGATCCATCAGCATTATAAAAATAATAATCACCATGTTTCAAACCATCTTTATAATCAATAGATAAAGATAAAACACCATTATCATACCAAAAAGAATTAGTTCCATCTAATTTACCATTTTTAAAAACTTTTCTAGAAGCAATTTGACCATTTAAATGTCTAGTAATTTCTTCAGTTTTAATATCAATTAAATTATCTTTGATAACTTTACCATTATCATAAATACGATCAGTACGTAATTCACCATATAGATTCCAACTTTTATATTCACCATCTAATTTATTATCAATATAAAATCCTGAATTTTTTAATTTTTCATTTACATACCAAGTATTAAATTTACCATATAATTTACCATCTTTATATAAATATTCTGAATTTTTATTACCATTATCATACCAACTTTTATATTCACCATCTAATTTACCATCTTTATAATTACATTCTTCCCATTTATTATTATTATTATGATAAGTTATATAGTTACCTTCTTTTTTTTCCCAATATTTACCATCATTTAACCATTTTTTATTTTTACTATTATTATTAATA
>Ga0214923_10008443_pt1 | contig 10961 bp, 19 predicted proteins | sample LL1510_MetaG_FD_177993 | JGI IMG/M metagenome (GOLD analysis project Ga0214923, IMG submission 177993) | Freshwater microbial communities from Lake Lanier, Atlanta, Georgia, United States - LL-1510 | ecosystem: Environmental > Aquatic > Freshwater > Lake | place: USA: Georgia | collected...
AATATTTTTAGGGACTTGCAATATGTTACAAGACCTAATGATCGCCGCAGAAAGATTTCATTAAAAGCTAGAAATCTACTTACAAACTTAATTCAAATGATTTTAAAGAACCCTTATAAAGAGGAGTTTGTCGATCATACATTCCTTTCTCAAATTACCGAAGTCTACTCAAGTAAGCAGAATGCAAGATTGCTCGATCAAATAAGCGACATCATAGAGTCTACTTATCATGCTTATATAAAATTTCAAGGTAAGAGTAAAACTTATGGTTATGTCATAAAATTAACTGAAGATGGATACGAAAGAGCTAAAAATCCAGTAGCTTTTTATAGTGATTCAGATGGACAAAAATGTCTAGTTGACCCGACAAAAATGTCCACTCAAGTGGACAAAAATGTCCAGATATCTAAAGATAAAGAAAACCCTGAAGAAGAGATAAACCATAGCTACGCTAATGGTTTTATCTCTGAAAAAGAAAAAAGTTACAAAAAAGAAAAACCCCACGAAGACAGGTACGCAACTTTTGCTCCTTGCTCTCTTACGGAGCCAGAGCAAGTTGCTCATACCTACAAGGAAGAAAAAGCCCATCACACTCAGGCCAAAGAGCGAACTAGCGAGAACACAGGTTTGTTTGCCATGTCAGACCTAATAGCCAAAGTGCTAAACGACCCACAAAAGGAGGAGGAAATACCCGAAATGAACCTTGAAGACTTACCAAGGCTTACAGAAAAGGAGGAAAGAAGCGTACTGCTCTCTCGAACTTTGCAGCAAGCCTTCGGAGAGCAGCGATCCAGTGAAATACAAAACGATTACAAGTTTGTTGAACAAGACCAGCAAAAGGTTTGTATTCAAACAAAAGCCATGCTCTTAAACGACATTGAAAAAGCTAAAATTCGTAAAACAATTCAGTCCGTTTACGGCGAAGATGTTACGATTTCAATGCAACTGCTTGAGCCGACTCGGGTAGAACCTCATAAGCAAGAAACGCCTGTTACTGCCAAGGATATGCCAAGAGGGAACTGGCTTAAATTCAAAGAGAGTATCAGTGATAGCAAACTGTTAACCATACTGACCAATCGTTTGGTAAAAGTGGATGAAAACGGCGAAACGCTTATCATTAAAGCTGCGCCGCTCTTTATCGAAGATTTGACGCTAGGTGGGCATCTAACGGCGCTTGAGGATGCTATAGTTCAAACAGGAATAACGCTAGAGCTTCACTATAGCGGGTTAAATACGTCATACACCAACGCTGCAAAACAAAAAATAACCCTAACTCCCGAGCAAATCATTAAAGACAGAGAGTGGATCAGGATACATCGGAAAGCAATCAACGAACTAGATAAAAAATAGCCAAAATGATTACACTTCGCCCACGTCAGATTGAGTTTGTAAAAAGAAGCATTGAAGCACTGCTAAAACACGGTAACACGCTTGGCGTTGCACCTACAGGAGCTGGGAAGACGATTATGATCTCTAGCGTAATAGGGCATTTTTGTATGGTAAACCCTAATTTCAAAGTTTGCGTGGTTGCTCATCGTAAGGAATTAACGGAGCAGAATAACGATAAGTTCGAAAAAGTTAATCATTCTCTTAGCACTTCAATTGTCAATGCTGAAGTTAAAGATTGGAGCGGACAAGTTGTTTTTGCAATGGTACCGACTCTTTCCAAAAAGAATACTCTTAAAACAATACCTCATTTAGATTTGCTAGTAATAGACGAGACGCACCATGTAACTGCTAAAAGTTATATAAAAATCATACAACAAGCGAAAGAAATTAACCCTAATGTCATGATATACGGGATAACTGCAACACCTCAAAGGGGTGATAAAAGCAGTTTAGGCCAGATATTCAACAATTGCGGTGATCAGATTTTTTTAGGTGAATTGATAGAAAGTAATCATTTAGTAAAACCGATCACCTATTCAGTAGATGTTGCTCAAGAAAAATTAATGGCTCTTAAAAAGAAAAATGCAGGTGATTATAGCGAAAGTGAAGTTGCAGATATTTTAGATCAAGCAGTTATTGTTGACGAGGTGATAAGACACTGGAAAGCAAAAGCAGGAGACCGTAAAACAGTGATATTTTGTTCTACTATAAAACATGCCGAGCATGTATGCGTAGCCTTTAGAAGTTATGGAATAAGAACAGATGTAGTTACAAGTGAACTTACAAAAGAACAAAGAGAATTTGTATTAAATCAACTAACTATCGGTGAAATTCAAGTACTGATTAATGTAGCAATTCTTACAGAAGGTTGGGACTATCCGCCTATTAGTTGCGTGGTGTTACTGCGTCAATCGTCTTTTAAGTCAACAATGATACAAATGATAGGCAGAGGGCTTAGAACTATAGAACCTAGCATTTACCCTGACATTATCAAAAAGGACTGTGTTGTGTTGGACTTCGGGATTTCAACAGTACTCCATGGCTCGTTAGAACAAGACATAGATTTAGAAATAAAATTTATTAAGAAAGTCAAAAAAGAAGCTAAGACAAAGAACTGCAAGGCTTGCGATAGAGAGATACCGGTTCAGACTAAGAAGTGTCAATTTTGCGGGCATCAACATGAAGCGGAAATTAAGGAAGATTTAAGTCATGTAGGAGTAGTGCAAATTGATATGTTAAAAAAGTTGCAAATACTTTTTGTAAGAATAGATAGTAATATTTTTTACATGGCAACATTTAATTGTTGGTGTTGTTTAATCAATTTAGGTGAGAGTTTGATACTACTTGGCTGTAGTAAGGCAAAAGAAGAAGAACCTGAAATTATATATCAAGGTGATGATACAAGGCAAGCCGTTAATCTTGCTAACTACTTTATCAAAAGAAAGGAAAAATCTTACTCTATTCAGAATTTTATTAAAATGGCTAATTTTGAAGCCACCAAGCAACAAATGAAATACATTCCTGCTCAATACAAAAATTTAAGTCAAGCTGAAGCCTCGGTAATTTTGTCCTTTCAATTTGACGCAAAAAGAAAACTTGCAGAAATGGGATATATAACAAATAAAACAGAAAAAATGGCTTTAAGTTATGCGTAAGGAAATAGAAAAAACAAGAGTCCTCCAGTATCTACAATTCGCTGAGAACGAAGTTGATTTACTGCGTTTTACTGAGTGGCTCGAAACTTATAGTGATGGTTTATTCCACATTAATAAAGGGAAGAGACCTAAAGAGAAGAATAATTATTTTGTTAAATAGGTAATAGATATGGGATTCAAACTAAGTATAGCAGGAATTAACAAGTTAATAGAGAAAGGTTATGTAGACGAGGCATTCTCGGAAATTATGAGCAATCGTATTAGATGGGATCAATGGAGCAATGGTTTTATTGCCGTCTATCTTGTTAATCAACTTGGCAAGGAAAATATACGTAAGATTTATGACGCAATTAACCTGGGCTATGGTCTCTTTGATAAAAGATTTCTTTCAAAGAGGAGATTAAAAGCCTTGGAAGATGCATATCAAACATATTGTAAATAAGGAGGAGTAAATGGATTTACACAAAGCTTACAAAAAGTTTTTGAAGCGAGGGAAAACTATTACAGATGGTTCTTGTAGAATAACCATAGAAAATAAAAAATTTCTAATAGTTGAACGTATATACGAGTTGGATAAATTAACTTTTCCAGTAATAAAAAGATTCATACCTAATTATGTTTATGATGGGCATTGGGAATGGGAAGAAAATTACGGCACACCTTCAACTTGGGAAGTAGTAGAGGAGGAGTAAATGAGTGAACTAGAAGCTAGAAAATATACGTCAATTCGTAATTTAAGAGAAGAGATTAGGCAGGATATGAGAGATTATCAACTCCTATGTAGTGATGATAATAACGGAGATTATTATTTTCCACTTAGTAATGAGTTATCTGATCATGATGTTATAGGTTTTTCTTTAAGTTTCGAAAGTAAATATGGTTGGTTCAGTGACTATTTAAAACAAAAGATTAATGATAATTTAATAAAATTAAAAGAATTAGTGGAGCAAAACAATGACTAAATGGAACAACTTTAATGATGCAGAAGACCAGATGTCTTACGAATTAATACCTAATAAAACAATAGCAAAGGTGAGGTTAATGCTTAAGAAAGGTAATCATGTAACTGATGAATTTAAAGATGGATGGGCTACCTTAAGCAAAGCAGGAACTAGTATATATCTAGCCTGCGAGTTTGTGATTTTAAGCGGTGAGTATGAGAATAGGAAAGTCTGGAGCAATATCGGTCTTTGTAATATGAATAGCAGATTAGGGACTGAGGGTGATAGATATGCCGATATTGGTAGAAGCATGATCAAAGCTATTCTTGATTCCGCTAATTCTTTACATCCAACTGACAAATCACCAAAGGCAGAAAAACTAAGAACCATTAGAAGCTTTGCCGATTTAGATAACCTTATATGCGTAGCTGAAATTACCATTAATGATAAAGGCGATAAGCCCTGTAACGAGATCAAGACTATTATTACTCCCGATCATGCCAGATACAGCGAGTTTATGGATGAGAGAAGCGGAAAGTTTCCGATTAATTACACGCAAGCAAATAATAAACAAGCAAATGATCCTTTTACAGGAGATGAACTACCATTTTAAAGAGGGGTAATGAGTCAAGAGATACAACGCTGTATTAGCAGTGTTTACAATGCGATAGAGAATTATAATACGTGTTACGAGTTTACTGAAATGCGTTATTGGTTATTAAACAGCAATTTAGGCAGGAATGAGAATTACTTATCTTTAATATCGCAAATAGACCAGCAAAAAAAAATGGTTACTAGGCATTTAACTCAGCTATCGGAATCATTTGATGATCTTGAGATATTGATTAACCAATCAAAAAATCTGGTACAATTAGAAAGGAATAAAGATAAGCAGTTTGCTAAGCATTATGAGAAATATCATGCAAAATTAAATAGAGCGGTAAATGAAAGCAAAATGTGAAGAAATTATTATTGATCAGTATTTAAAGGGTAATATTGGTAATGAGTTTAAAGAGTTTTTATTGCTAGGACTTGCTGTTCCTGAAGACAAGAAACCTTTTCCTATGGATTTTAATGTATTACTCAAGACGTTAGAAAAAGACCCGAAAAGCTTTCTTGAAGCAGGAGAACTCCTGTTTATGTCCATTTGGGATTCAATCTCTTCAGGGATTTGTACCGAGGAGGAAATTATTTCGGCATTCAAAGATAGAATAGAGGAGCTAGAAAATGAACCATCCAAGTAATCATGAAACTATAACATGGCAGGCTACTAGTATTAAACTGGCCTGCTTAAAAGAATATCCTAATAACCCGAGAAAAATAACCAAGGAAATGCTGGATAAACTAGCTTCTCATATCAAGGAGGACGGGTATCATCAAAGAATAATAGTAGATAACGATTACACTATTATCGGCGGCCACCAGCGTAAAAAGGCTTTATATATGGCTGGTTATGATGATGAGACTGAAATTGAAGTGTTAATGCCCAGTAGAAAACTACTACCTGCAGAAATAGACAGGCTAAATATTAGAGATAATCTAGTGTTCGGTGAATATGACTTTGATGTGCTAACCGAGCGATTTGATATGGATGAGCTATTATCTTTCGGTATGGATAAGGAAATGCTTGCGCCTATATTTGATAAAACCATATTAGAAGAAATAGGGGCAGAAGAGGAAATAGAACTCCCAGCAGAAGCTACTTCTAAGCTAGGTGATATTTACCTGCTTGGGTCTCATCGTTTAATGTGCGGTGATAGTACTAATCCGCAGCATGTTGAAAAACTGATGGATGGAGCAAAGCCGATTTTAATGGTAACTGATCCGCCTTATGGTGTTGAATATGATCCAAGTTGGAGAGAGGGATGTGATTTAGGATTTGGTAAGCGCTCTAAAGGTAAAGTACTAAATGATGATAGATATGACTGGTCTGATGCTTATTCTTTGTTTACTGGCGATGTAGCTTATATCTGGCATCCATCTAAATATACACATAAATTTGCTGAAAATATAGAAAACAGTGGGTTCGATTTAATCAACCTCATTTTATGGGTTAGGAATCGAATAGTTTTTGGAAGAGGTGATTATCACTATCAACACGACCCCTTATGGTATGCAGTAAAAAAAGGTAAACAGCACAACTGGCAAGGAAAACGTGATCAATCTACTGTATGGGAAATTGCTAGTAATAATCCATTTGGCAATAGCAACAAGGAAGAAACCTTTGGTCATGGCACACAAAAACCTATTGAATGCATGCTTCGGCCAATACTTAATAACTCTGCGCAAGCGGAAGGAGTATACGATCCGTTTGGCGGTAGCGGTACTACGTTAATTGCATGTGAGCGGTCAAAGCGTAATTGTTACATGATGGAATTATCCCCAGCTTATGTTGATGTTATAATAAAGAGGTGGGAAAAAGAAACTAATAAAAAAGCTGTATTATTGAATGAGGAAAAAAATAAAATTGGATGAAGCTCAAATAGCTCAAGTAGAAGCATTAGCAGCTTACTTACCAATAAATAGAATTGCTGGATATTTTGGTTTTTCAGAGACCACCTTTCACGAAATTAAAAAACGGCAACCTGAAGTATCTGAAGCCTACAACAGGGGGGTGGCAAAAGCCTGTAGCTTTGTTGGTAGTATGCTTATGGGGTTTATTCGGGAAAAGGAAAACACTGCGAATAAATTGAATGCAATTACCTTTTACCTTAGGACACAAGGGGGATGGGACAATAAATATAAAAATGATAATCAACCAGTTTATTTGACGTTTTCTGAAGAACAAACGCCTGCAGAAATACTTAATGTTGGTTTTAATGCACTTAAAGAAGGTAAAATAGATTTTATTCAGATGCAACAGATAGGAAGTTTAGCATTAACCAAAATGAACATAGAAAGTCGCGCTCAAGAAGATAGAGTGGTATCAGAGCAGATGAGTATAGATGAGGCCAAGGCATTTGCAATAGAACTAGATCAAACCCTACAAAAATTGGATTTGTTAGAAAAAAATATGAAGAAATAATTATGTCATCAGGAAGATATATTAACGACACTAGAAGAATAAATTATTACAAGCCACTTTCGGTAGAAGAGCGTAGAGAAATACAAAGTGCTGAAACGCAACATCAATCTTCTGCATCCGCTCGGTACAGAGAGTTAGTAAAAGTTCGCAAGGAAAGAGAAAAGTTGCGTCCTAGAGAGCCTGAAGTTTATCATCACGATATTTGTAAAAAATCATGAGAAAATCAGAATAGCCAAAGCCTATGGTATAATTACTTTAGCTAAAGAATGAGCATAAAGTAGTAAGCTAAAGTGTTAAATGTTCTAGATATTTTCTCAGGAATAGGCGGTTTCTCAATAGGATTGGAAGCTGCAAGCATGCAGACTGTTGCCTTTTGTGAGATTAACCCATTCTGCCAAAAAATATTAAAAAAACATTGGCCATCCGTACCTATATTTTCTGATATTACCACTATACATAAGGAAGACTTAAAAGCTCTGCCAAGAATAGACGTGATTGCTGGGGGCTTTCCCTGTCAGGATATATCGGTAGCAGGCAAGCAGAAAGGAATAGAGGCTAAACGTTCAGGATTATGGAAAGAATTTGCGAGGTTAATAAATGAAGTCAGACCCAAATATGCAATTATCGAAAACGTGGCAAACCTTCGTAGCACGGGACTTATCAGCGTCCTGCAAGATTTATGGGAGATCGGGTATAATGCAGAATGGCATTGCATACCGGCTTCCGCCTTTGGTGCACCTCACAGACGGGATAGAATATGGATTATTGCCCACCCCGCTTGCATCGGCAAAGTCGGATTGTCCGTCGGAAAGGAGAAGACAGAGTCCTCACTTGGAGACAGTTATAAGAATGCTCCCCACACCTACTGCAAGCGATGCGAGCGTAGGGAATATAATCAGCAAAGACGATGTTTACCTGGTAACAAAAACAGGAAGTATCCGCAAACACAACAGGAATGGGATATCAGGAAGTCTGGGGCTAGCCAGATATGTAAGGTTTTTCCCGACACCGACCAGCAGGGATTACAAGGATGTAGGGGATTTGAAGAAATTAGCCCGATATGCTCACAAGAGCAGATTGGCATGTACTATTGCAGCAGAGGAATTAAACAATGGGGAGAAGAGCCTTTAGAAGTACCGAGATTAAAAGAGGAACGTTTAAATCCTGATTGGGTGGAATGGCTTATGGGATATCCTATTAGCTGGACAGATGGAGGAAGTCGTATGCAGCGTCTTATGGCTTTAGGTAACAGTGTTGTGCCTTTAATTCCTGAGTTTTTAGGAAAAGCTGTTGTAAATCATTATAGTCAATAATTATTTCTTTATATTAATATTACATAATATATATACTATATTTAAAATATATATCTTTATTTAGTTATATAAAAATAACTTTACATATTAAAGTAATATGATATATATATCTTTAACTAAAGTTATAAAGATATATATGAAAATAGTTTCCATACTAAATCAAAAAGGCGGTGTGGGTAAAACTACGCTTGCAACGAATATCGCAAGTAAACTTCACTTAAATGGTTCAAAAGTATTACTTGTTGATTCAGACCCTCAAGGCTCTGCTAGAGATTGGCATGCAGTAGGTAATAGTGAAATAGCTGTTATAGGAATGGACAGACCAACTCTTGAAAGAGACGTAAAGAAAATAGCCAATGATTTTGATTGGGTTATCATTGACGGCGCACCTCAATTAACCAATATGGCGGTTTCTGCTATAAAATGTTCTGATTTAATCATTATACCTGTACAACCATCACCATACGATATATGGGCATCTGAAGAGCTGGTAGACGTGATAAAACATAGACAACAAATTACTGATGGAAATCCAAAAGCTTATTTCTGTATCAGTAGAAGAATATCTACAACTTCTTTAAGTAGCGAAGTAACCGAAGCTTTAAAGGGATATTCCCTGCCGATAATGAAAAGCTATACATCCCAAAGAATTGCGTATGCCAAGTCAGCAGCAGAGGGACAATCTGTTTTTGACACTACTAACAATGATGCGATACATGAGATTACAAATATAGTAAATGAGATTAAAGAGATATTATGAGTTCACTGAAAACCGGTCGTCCATCAATAAATAAAGAGAAAGCACTTAAACAATTAGAAGATAATAAAAACGCTAATTTAGTGGTTAAGGTTGATAAGAACTTTCACAAGGAAATAAAGCGTTATGCACTAGAGAATGATATCACTCTTAGCGAACTGGTGCATAAGTCTTTACGAGCATATATGGGTAAATAATGGACTTTATAGAAGCAATAAAAATGGTATACGAACGAGATGCCGTTATTAAGAGAGAAACTAAAAATTATTGTATTTATAAAAACAAAAGAACTGATCGATTAAGGAGACTAAGTTTTAATAAAACAGGTGGGGTAATTCATGAAAATTATAGTCTTTTGTCAGATGCAGAGAGTTTAAATAATGATTGGGTCGTAACTAGTGAATATGATTATTTTATAGCAAGAGACAATTTAGTTCATCGTAAATTACCTGTGTTAAAGTTTGTAAAAAAAAGATTAAAAAATGTATGAAAAATTTTGATGATCTCGACAAAACAGAGCAACTACATTATATAACAGCTGCTATACTAAGACAGCAGTACACGAACAATGATATTCTAACAAAGAAAGTGACTCCTGAATTCTTGGTGGAGGAATTCTCGTCAGTAATAGAAATAGAAATAGAAGAGCGTGAAGAAATGATACATAATTTAAAAGCAGTGTTATATACATTACTTGTTGAAATTCCAGAAAAGCCTAAAAACAAGAAGTGAAGAAGAAAGGTTACAAGCTATGCTCATGAATTTAATAATTACAATAATTGTGGGTTTTATAATACTTATATTATGGGTATTAAAAGGAGTATTTGATTGCATAAGTACTATGGATCAATTAATAAAAAAACTAGCAAAAGTAAGTGACCTTTTACACGATAGACTTTCACGTGTAGAAAGATTAATGAATGATCGAGTAGAAGCAAAAAAGAACACGACTAAAGATGAGTAAGGAATATAACTCTAAAAGTGCCATAATTCTCCAAAGATATACCCCTGAAGCAATACAAGAGTTGTTAAAAAGTGGCGAGTCTAAGTCAGCTGTAGCTAAAACTCTTGGATTACATATGAAAGCTTTTAACGAGTATATACAAAAGTATGGCCTAACTTATCAGTATTCTCGAAAGTCTAAAAGCACTCAAAAGTACAATAGAAAGGAAGAAAAAAGATACTGTGAAGATAGACCAAGTAATTATTTTACTCATGAAGGAGAAGAAGACCCACTTAAGAAGTTTTACGAAATGCTGGCTAGAAAGAAAGAGAAAAGAGCTTTGCGTGAACTTAAGAACCCTTATGATTGGTAGAAGTTTAATGAAGAAAACAACTGGGTTATGTGTTGTATTATATGAATAAGCAAAATGAAAACTTTAAAACTTGAAGAATTTTTAAAATTACCAGTTGGAACTATTTTTTTAGGCAAGGAATGGTCAGGTTTATGTGGAATTTCTATCAAAGAAGATTCAGTAATAATAGATGATTACCTAGATTTTTATTATAAAGAAATTTCTGATATTACAAATAACAAGAAAACAAGATATGGAAATCCTGACCTTGATGAAGAATTTGATGTATTAGAAAAAGAAGATTTATTAGTCCTTAAAGATTGTATTAATCAAGCTTTGAAATTAATAAATAAACAATAAGAAAAACGCTCGTTTTCTGGACACGTTAAAAACTGCCTCTTTATAAACCTAAAACATCCAATAACCCATTCCAATTATCTATGCTAGTTTTACCCTTATGTTTTATCTTTTCTTGTAATAAAATAACTAAAAATAATTTTTTATTATCAAATAGTTATTGACAATAATTATAAATTATTGTAATATGTAATTATAAAAGAAATAAGGGATTAAAATTATGAGCGCT
>Ga0214923_10008444_pt1 | contig 10960 bp, 9 predicted proteins | sample LL1510_MetaG_FD_177993 | JGI IMG/M metagenome (GOLD analysis project Ga0214923, IMG submission 177993) | Freshwater microbial communities from Lake Lanier, Atlanta, Georgia, United States - LL-1510 | ecosystem: Environmental > Aquatic > Freshwater > Lake | place: USA: Georgia | collected 2015-10-15
ATAAAATTCCATGCCGCAACTGCTTTTGCATTATTTCCATCTAATGTTAGACGTGTATCCGAATACGATTCATACACTCCATTTTTAGACAACCAAACATTCACTTCATCCGTTCCTGAATCTGTCTTATCAAATTGTGCAGAGAATTGAATATTATACACTCCTCCATATTTGAACAAGATTTTTGAGCTTCCGGTTATACTGATTTGATTAGATAATACAGTCGTATTGTAAGTCATTGCAATTCCTGTGTTTCCTCCAACTACATTTGGCTGAATTGTAGTATCGTAAAAAGAGCCATAATATAAATTTATTCCTCCTTGAACTCCTGTAGGTCCTAACAATCCTTGAGGACCTGTTGGGCCAACAATTGTGGAAAGACCAACTCCGACTTTATTAGTAAAAAGAGAATTTGTTTGAATAAAACGAACAGTAGATGTCATTTATTATTATAAAAAACAAAAACATTTATTTTTTTCTTTTTCTTTTCCGAGTCGATTCCACTCTTCTATAGTATAGTTATTAGCCATCGACTTGTTACATCTGCTACATATTGGTATTAAATTTTCTAACGTTGTTTCTCCTCCTTTAGATTCAGGTATGTTGTGTCCTGCCTCCCAATCAAATACAGTAATTATATTTTGACACCATCTTACGTTACACTTATGTTCAAATTTTCGACCACACCATTTTAACCAAGCTTGTTCTCTTAAAGCTTTTGGTATACTCTTCTTAACATAACTCATTATATACACAACAAATCTTTTCTTTATCTTATTTTTAAAAACAGAGTTTGAAAGTTTTTAATTTTAGATTAAATACATGAATGGATTTTGTAAAATGCAAGTCAAAGACTCAACACTCATAAACGGAAAAGGTTTATTTACAACTAAAGCTGTCAAACAAGATGAAGTCATATTCACTTTACAAGGTGAAATATTACATCACCCTACGAGAGAATCCATTCATATCGGAAATGGAGAACATATAGATGATGAGTTTGGAAGATTTATAAATCATTTATTTAAACCAAACACAAGAATAGAAGGAGCTAATGTTGTAGCGATAAGAGATATACAAGCAAATGAAGAATTAACATTTAATTATAATGATAACGAGATCAACATGGCAAGTCCATTTTATGTGAATGGAATTTTGGTCGAAGGTAAAAAAAATATCTAAAATATATTATTATCTTTCATACAAATAATAATATGTCTAATTTATCACAAAAAAGCAGAGAAATTTTATATCAAATTCTTCCAGACAGAAGTGGATGCAAATGGATCAAACCTTCTTACTCAAAACTTGGTCAAGGTGTTAGAGGAAGCGTATATCTTATTTGTTGTAACACCACCGAAAAAGGATGTCAATATGTTGTTAAGCAAGTTGAGCGTAAAACTACCGATCTTAACACATTTATTAATAAGATAAAACATGAGGTAAATATGCAAAACAGTTTTGCTTCTTTAGGATTTGCACCAAAAGTTTACTCCTCCTATTCAACAAATGATGAGGCTTTTATTATTATGGATAAGATAGATACTAATGTTAACTCTTACATTGAGTCTCTTTTATCAAATCCAAAGATTTCTGATGAAAGTATTCGTTATGAGTTGGATAAAATCCAAAAGGATACACTTGAAATTGTTAAACGAAGTTATATAAACTTTCTTGTTCATAACGATCTTCATGTTGAAAATATTGGACTTATGCTTGATAAACTCGGCAGATATATGCATCCTAAGCTTATAGATTTTGATAATGCTTATAAACAATTCAATCTTGATGATATTGAGTTTCAAAAAATTATCAAAGAGGTAAACCAAACATTTGATAAACTAAAAATAAAATTAAAGGAACGATATTGGATTAAATCTCCTACAGCTCCAGAAGCTCCTAGAAAAGGTAAAAAGGTAATGAGTAGAACCGGGTTCCAACTTTCCGGAACCGAAATTGAAACAGAATCAGAAGATGAGGAAGAGTCATCAAATGGTTCTATTCGTTTTTCATTAGATTAATAATTTAATTATTAGAATTAAATTATTAATATTTACAAAAATAGATGACGAATTAATTCGTCTTTATCATTTTTATTCTTTTCAACTAGTTCATCTACCATTTCCTTTGTAATTGTGAATGGAAATTTGATAGACTTTAAAGTCTTATATTTATTTAATCTTCCTAAGAAATTCGCTGTATTAATCTTTAATAAAATTGTCTCAATACAACGTTTTAATCCTCTCACTCCCTTGTCATGTTGACAATGTTGTGTAATGATATAACGCATGACTTCTTCATCAAAATTGACATCTTCTTCTTTGATTCCAATATTTGGTGATAGTTCTTTAAGTAAATATTTTCTACCTATAATAATCTTTTCCTTTTCTGTTGGAATGGGAACTTCAATGATATGTAATCTATCTTTCAAAATTGGGGAAATCAAGTTAACATCATTAAAACTAAATATAAAAATAGCTTTTGATAAATCAAACTCTATTCCGGAAAAATATTTATCTTCAAAAGTGTTATTTTGAACGGGATCAGTTAAGTGGACAAGTAAATTTTGAACATCCAATCCATCATTTGTAAAAGATATCTTATCTAACTCATCCATAAAAATAATAGGATTCATAAAGCCCGTTTCAATTAGCGTTTGAACTATACATCCATGCTTTGATCCTGAATATGTAAATTCAAATCCTACAAAATGGGATGAATCTCTAATACCACCCATAGACATACATTTCATTGGACGTTTAAGAGTTTCTGAAAGTCCTCTTCTTAAAAGCGATGTGTTATGAGTAACAATAAAATTGTCTATTACGAATCTATTATTTCCATCTATCATAAATCCATAATATTCTCCTTCCCCTTCGCAAGAAACTTTTATTCCAGAAACTAAAGCATTTTTAATCTGTGTTCTTTCACGTGCTTTCTTTCTAGAAACTAATACCGGAACTTCGTGTAACCCATTTCCTGTTATAGTTAATCTTAAAGCAATATTTCTCTTTTTTTCTCCTTTATAATTCCATGATGTTTGTTTTTGGTTTTTGGTACAAGAAAAACCAAGACTTTGACAAAGATATTTAATATCGTCTAAAAGTTTTTCATGTTCAACTGATTGACTAATTTCATACCCTGTGCCATAACTTGTTAAACTTCCATCACTATCAATCAATCCTGCAAGAAGACGTAATCTATTTTCTCTAGAATTACATTTAAAAATATGTGGTATATGTTTATTTTTTATAAGATCATACTTACGTAAAAAATTAAGCATATAATTACCATTATTTCTATTAAGAGAGTTTATTCTATAGTCGTAATTAGAACTATGTTGTAAATAACAATCATATTTTCCCAAATTATTTACTAAATATTTTAAAACAGTAGAATCTTGATTTGAAATTTTAGTAGAACAATGAGCACCATCACCTAACCATAATCCTAAAATATAAGGATCAAAATCTAAATCTTTATGTTCAAAATCAATTCCTACGGAAAATCCTTTTAAGTATCTTTTTAAACTTTTAGGTAATTCCATATATCTTTTAATAGGAATATCACAAACTTTTTCTTCAATGATAGTTTTTAAAAAGGATGTTGCTTCTTTAAGAATTTCTTCTTTGTCCTTGTTTCTATAACGAAACGATTTAGAATTAATAGACACGGTTTTATTATTAAACCATTTAACTTTATATCTACAATCCTTTTTGCAATCTTGTAAATGTTTAGTGTTTGAATACCTTAAAGTTAATATATGTTCTGAATTAACAACATAAGATTCCCCTTTTTCATTTTCAATTTTATACATTTGATCTTTTCCAGAACCAAGTGCTAAAACTGTTCTACAAGTAGAATCATCCCCCATTATTTTTTCACCAACACATATATCTTCGACCTTCTTAAAATGTCCATCATACATAAGAACTTTTGTTCCTTTTTCAAGACATTTCCCGATTCCGGCTTCGCCTACAAGACCTATAATTCTAGGCATACTTTCTCCATTTGTAGAAATAAATTGTGCTATATAGTTGATAATTTCTTCTTTGACTTTAGTCATTCCGTAGACTGCATTATCTAAATTTTTATAGGCATTCTCAAAAAAGTCTTCAATCTTTTCTTTTCCATCGGTTTTAGAAACAGGTAATTTAGAATACTTTCCAAATGGAATCTTTAATAAACTCTCAAACCACTCTAATTCTTTACAACTATTGAATTCATTCACGGTTTTTAATCTTGATAAGGCCATCTTTTTTACTTTTTCTTCCATATTTGAAGCTATTATTCTGTTCTTTATTTTTTTTATTTTAGCTTTAAATGATCTTTCATCTTCGTCATCATCTCCATCATCATTATCATTAGGACGAGCATGAAAAACAAATGGGAATAAGATTCTTACGGGCTCAGGAGGAGGAGTTTGCGGAACATCATTATTGTCTTGAGTTCTTTTTTTATGTTTTTTTGGAGGACGATCTTGTGAATCATCGTCATCTCTTTTCTTTTTTTTATCGTCTACTTTTGTCATTATGTAGTATTTCTTATAATTCTTTAAATATGTTAAAAGTTAGAAAATTCAGTTAATTTTCTATAAACTAACTTTTGTTTTAAATAATAAATGTATTATATATAAACTCTTACAATCGCTCTCATTATATTTTATAATCTCATTTATTAAACTTTCTCTATATTGTTTGTCCAATTTATTTACTTGATTATAAATAGAGGCAACTTCCATTCCCGACTTGATTTTTGATTCTTTATAAATATCCATATCTAAATAGCCTAATTCTAAGAATCGTTGCATAACTGTTTTAAGTCTAAAGTTATTAATATTGACATCTATAATTCCTTTTTCCCAAAAATATTTAAAACATATTGCTAGATCAACACTCTTAAATATAACTCCCTTCTCTCTTAACATTTTTAAGAATTGGTTTTCGGCGCTTGTATAATGTAATAAGATTAGTTCGCTATCATTTTGTTCCATTTTTAAATAATTTATAGCATTGGTAATCATTTCTTCTTCTAATCTTGGATCTAATTTGTCTATAAAGAATGTTTTTTGAATCCAATTAGTTTCTAAATCCATCTTTTTATTATTCTGATGAATGTATTGTCCAAATCCAATCATAGTTATATATTGTCTTCCTTTTTCAAACATTTTAAATTCATAGCATCCTTCCAAATCAAAATAGATAAATTTTCTTTTATCAATATTTTTTAAGGAAAAATCTTGTTCTATAGAGTCAAGTAATGTAGATACAATTTGATTTATATTTTTATATTTTTGAGTATCTTGATTTATGATTTGAGATAGTTCCTCTCCTAACATTTCATCTTCAAAATCAATTATCTTATTTTCTCTAAGCTCACTTCTTATTTTTGTTCCAATTCCCCATATATGACTTACATCTTTAAATCTTTCAGCAAGAATACCTTTATATGAATGCCATGGATAATCATATTTATTTCCCATATTAGGAAAAAGTTCCTTCATAATTGATTGTGTTTGTTTATCATATGGTCGTTGAGAATCTATACTCCAATTCTTTCCTTCTTTTCTAACTTTATTAACCCATTGAATAGCGCTATAAATATCTTTATTCAATTGCATATCTTCTAATTGAAGCATGATCAACTTTCCTAATGGTTCATCTGACTCACCTTTTGCAAGTATAAATCCAACATTTGGGGAAGGTTTTGTCATTATTTTCAATCCTGTTAAAACGGTTGTTAATAAAGTATTATAAATACATACTTGAGCGCGTATGAAACGTTGATAGTCTGTTTCTGTTTGTGTGTTAATAGTTGAATATTTCACATCTATAACAAAGTAAGATTGTTCGGAAAATTTATCAACTGTAATTAAATTTTCATGAAATATTTTTTTATAAGCAAGTTTTGATATTACAATATCTGGATAGCCAGCCGTATTTGTTGACCAATCTTTTAAAAAAGGTTGAAAGATAACATCAACGCGTAATTGAAATGCATTTTTTGTTTGAGCATATGGAGTTTGATTTTTATTATTTCTATCAACTTGATAGTAGGTTAAGTCAAGTTTATTACACAAACTGATAAGTTTGGCAACAACATGAGATTCATATTCATTTCCAAGATCAAACATAAGCTTGGTAAAGTCGGCTTCTGGAAAAGTGCTTACATCTTTATGAGATGGATCGCAATAAAGATTAAGATAATCAAGTAGAGTATCTTTTAGAAAGTAATTTCTAAGATTGCTAGGATAAATGTTCTTATCACCCATTTTGTTAATTATTAAATTGACACATTTAACTCACTTAATTTTCTAAATTTGTTTTATTATCTTTTACATATTGTAAAAGATAATATGTCTTATTATACTTTAAAAGAAAGTTTCACCGATGGATCATTTAAGGACAGAGTTCCAAAAGATGACTATCCTTTTTATGATGCTTACAAAGATAATCCTCTCAGTGATGACTCTATTATTAGAGCAAATATTGCCGGTTACTATCCTTACAAAAAACAAATGCAAAATATCACTCCTGTAAAACAAGTTGAAATAAAGGCTATCTATCCTTCCGTATTATTACTACCTCAAGATTACCCTATTACATATCCTTGTTCTACAATTAGATCAAAAGCAAATGGTTTAGTAAAGCCAAACATAGTCAATATTTCTCCTTAATCTTCTAATTCTTCGGAATCAAAATCCGAGTTTTCAATTGTGTTTAACTGTGTTGGTAATTCTACATCAAATTCCGAATCAGAATTAGAAGAAGAATCTATTTTCTGATTATAAAATTCATGTCTTAACGCATCAATATCTTCTGTTACATCAAACCCATACTCGCCTTTATATAATACATATTTAATAGGGCAAAGACGCACCTCTTCTTCCGGATAGTTAAGTTTGAACCAATCAGCATAGTTTAAGAATTCTAAATCAGGGGAGCGATGTTCGAAAAGTTCTTTGTAAAAATCGCTGTTCAATTGCATGTAACGATCTACTACTCTAGGTTTTGTGTCTAGTTTTTCAAAATGTTCTCTGTTATCTAATAAGATTTTTACAATGTCGTTAAAGATCTTTTCCATATTTTTTCCTTTGCTGCTCATAATAATACTTCCTGTGGAAAAGACAAGAAAGGTGTGATACTTTTTCTTTTTCTTTGTGACTTTTTTCTTTTCTTTATCATCTAATAAATTATCAAAAACTTGTTGATTTACATAATCCTTACTGACTGTTTGTGTATCTTTGTCATACTTGATTCTTAATAAAGAATCCATTGTATCTGTATCATCAACGTCTATCTTAATACTAACTCCCGCCGAAATACTTCCTTCAAATATTGATCTATAGTTTGTATATTTGTTAATGAAGGTGTCAAGTTTGTCTCTTACAATTTCAAACCCAATATTGAAATCCATATTTTGCATTACTGTTGTAAAGACAATTTCCAATTGTTCGCCTTCTAATTCAAAAAACTTTTCCCCAATCCAAGACTCTGAGAGAATCATAATATCATAAATTTTTGTGATAGCTTGGATGAAATGTTCATCGCACTTGCATCCAGTGATTTGAAACTTACCGTTTTGAGATACTTTTACATTGATTTGTTTATTTTGTTCTAAAATCATAACAACCGTTACCGAATGTAAAAAGAAGTTTTTTGTTTTGGATTTTAAACATGCACCTCTTAATTCTTTTCTTTTTTGAAGAGAAATGATACTGCCCGAAGGAACATGATTTGTAACGACAGGGATTTGTATTCTTCTTTTTCTTCCTCTTTTCTTTTCAACGACTGTATAGTCGGTTATAGGCATATATTTAAAAAATTTGTCAAGATCAATTTTAAGATTGCTTACTCCAATCACTGTTTTAGTGGAAATCTTAATTTCATCAAAGGATTTAATTCTTCCATCAAATGTTCTAATACTTTTAGCCTCATATTTCTTAGGATCAACTTTTGGTTCTCTTGTTATAGCACCTGCTTTACTCATTTAAATATAAATTATTATGTAATTTATATTTAAAGAAACTTATTTCTTTAAATCAATTAATCTGGGATGTTAATTTTGATATGAATAGATTCTTCGGGCGACTCAGGTTCCGTTTCTTTAGGAGAACAATCACTTCTTTTTGTTTTATTATCATGAAATTCCTCTTCTTGAGTTACTTGTTTATAAGCATCCGTCAAATCCAACAAAGGAATTCCTAGTTGTTTTGTTTTTTCTTTCCATTCTTTTTCATTGGATTGTAAATTCGGAGTTGACGTTTCTTCTTTATCGCTTTCATTTTGATTAAACATATTCAACATATTTTTTACTTTGCTTTTATTCTTTATCTCCTCCAACTCTTTTAACACCTCTTTTTTACGATCCTTAGCTCCCGCACTAGGAATATTTGCCGATAATGATTTTCTTCCACTCAATTGAGGCTTTTCTATCACGGTTTTTGATTGAGGACGAGAAGTCCAATTCATTTGAGGAGGCTTATAATTTACACTATACAACTTATCCATCACAGGTTTTTTTAAATTTTCCACTATTTCTTTTTCTTCTTCCACAATCCATGGTTCCGATAAAGCACGAGTTCTAACCTTTGTCTCAATTTGTTTATGAATAAGTTTATCTATCTCTTTCTCTTTTGTATCAATGATTTCATTCATAATAGGAGCCATTCGTTCTCCCATCAATGATAGTTTATATTGATTCACTCCCGATATTTTTTCTTCTATTTTTTGATACCGTTCTTTAATCAACGCATCACGAACTTCTGGTAATATCTTCTTTACGGTTTCTTGATAAAACATTGGAGATACTTCGAGATTTTCTTCTATATCATTTGGAAGAATTCCATTTATGGACTCTCTGTAAATCTTTGTATGCTGAATACTATCACAAATATCTGGAAGAATTAGTTCATCTTCTTCGAGTTTTACATCCATCTCTTCTTCAATCTTATCCGCTTCCTCTTTCATTCCCTTGCTTAAGAAGAGTTTTTGTTTACGTTTAAGACGTTTTCTTAACTCCGACTTACGATTATCACTTTGCTCAGCAAATTTAGTTTTGAAGAGTTCAATCACATCCGTTGAAATTGTTGGAGACTGTTCAATCAATCTATCATACTCGCTTCTACATATCTTTATAAAACTATCCGCGTCTTTTCTTGACTCTCGATTAACAGATAACTCGATCGATATATTTCTTTGCAATTTACTCCATCCTATACTAACATTATTATGAGACTCCGAAGTTTGAGCATATTTGAAAAGAGATTGTAATGTTGTTAGTATTCCCGTGAAAATATTCATTGCACCAATACCCGCCTGTGCAAAACTAACAAACTCGGTAGGAACATATCCTGTAATAGACACACTTAGAGTTCCCGCAATTGTTGATAATACAATAACTGGAACAGCAAACCAATAATTTTTAGATGAATATTTTCTAAAGGATGACTCATGAAGCCATTTATAACATGCTGCAATGTCAGCCCAACTAGATAATAACTCTTCTGTTTGATCTGTCCATTGAAGACGGCCTTGTTTAAAAGGGATAGACTCTTTTGCTTTTGTATTTTCTTCATTTTTCTTTTCTGGTTCCGGAGATTCTTCTTTTCTAAGCGGTGAAACCGCAGATGTAACATCTGTAAAATCATTTGTTCTTACAACTGTATTTATAGGAGGAAGATTTTCATCTTTCTTACTTTCATTAGACATATTTACAATAATAGTTAAAAATATTTTTTATTATTAAAATATTTTTACTGTTTGTTTTTCATGCAATCCAAATAACAATCTGCAAAAGATTTGTTATAATGCATCCACCACCATTCCGTTCCTCTTCTTCTATCAGAACATAATGATTGACAGTAATATACATTATCTGTCGCAGGTCCTTGATCAGCAGTTTGAATTTGGAATCGCTCTAATCTTGTATCTTCTTTCTTTGTTGCAAAGTAGATAAATACCAAGAGTGCAATTATAAAAAGTGTCTTATTATCCATTTTACTATTCTAAAATAAATTTTTTTAAAAAAATTTATTTTATTCATTCTTAATTTATTTTTATCAATTTTACTTATCTACTTTTTTATTAAGTGAAGATTTTACCCTCTTCGCGAATCTTTTTCTCCTCTTGGAAAATCTTCTTCTTCTTTAACTAAATCCATCGCCTTTTCAAATAAACTCTTACCAGGTTTTGTAATTTCCTCTTTAGGTATCTCTTTATGACTATACTTATATCTATATTCAGATGAAATAGGTTTTTTCACAATATATTTTGGATTTATCCAAAATGTTAATCCATAATAAAAGACTCGTTTTTGATGTCCTCTTACTTCATAGTTTTTATAAAACATTGTTGAAAAACATTCATATCTACTATTGATATATACATTATTTGGATGTTTTAATATAATTATATCAGCTTTATCTTTTTCTAACAAATCATCTATTATCTCTACTGTATCTTTATAATCAAGAGCCAATACTAATTGGTCTATGTATTTATAGAGAGGTCCTCCCCAAGGCGGATCAAAAAAGATCGCATTCCATCTTCTATCTCTATTAATAACATTTAACACGCTATCATTTATAGTTTCTATTTGTTCTTGACCAAATCCATATTGACTTAAATTATGAGTAAGACGTAAATAATCATTCTTATCTATTTCTACGGAAGTTACTTTACTAAAATCTTGAGCAAACCATATTGCATTTCCTCCAACATTGGAACACCCATCTAACATTGTAAAATTCTTATTGCCAGGTAATAATAATTCTAACATTTCTTTAATCTTTTGAGATGTAAATTGACCGTCTTCTCTTGTAGCTGTAGAATACAAAGATCTATTACTCATTTGCATCTTTGCAATATCAACTTTAACATTTGATTGTCTATATCCTTTTGATTGTGATTTTACCCACATAGGAAAATATCTTGATAAAATCTTTGGATCGCTAATTTGT
>Ga0214923_10008445_pt1 | contig 10957 bp, 8 predicted proteins | sample LL1510_MetaG_FD_177993 | JGI IMG/M metagenome (GOLD analysis project Ga0214923, IMG submission 177993) | Freshwater microbial communities from Lake Lanier, Atlanta, Georgia, United States - LL-1510 | ecosystem: Environmental > Aquatic > Freshwater > Lake | place: USA: Georgia | collected 2015-10-15
GAAAGTAAACTTTGTGATTTGTTGCACAGGGAATCCATAACCAATATATCCTCCAAAATTTACTTTCCATGCTCTTGCTTTCGGTTTTCCGAATCGAAATTCAAAAGGAAGAACTAAGCTGTTTTTACGAAATACATTGAGCTTGTAGAGGTCCGTAGTTTCCTTTTCGCTCAGTTCCACTTGATTGTGCAGTATGTTCGTTTTATGTTGTGAATACACATTACTTAATCCATATCTCAATCCGTAGCCAATGGAAAAAGATGCTGCTTTTTTAAACCGCTTTTCAAACATCACATTAGCATTAAACCCAATGCTTTTCCAGGAAGAAGAAATATTTCCGTGATTTTTACTAAGCCAATCGTTATACGTTACATCAATTATAAACCTATCGTATTTGTGAAGTCTTGAATCCTCTAGGGGTCTCGATCCGTTATAGTGCCACAACACTCCTGGTTTGTAACGAGTAATTAACTTTTCTTGCTGGGCAAAAGAAATAGTTGAAACAAATACCAGAAAGATGAATATTGTTTTCAAGACTATGAATTTAAGTATTTTTCCCAATTCCATGCATCCATAACGGCATCTTCTATGGTTCGTTGCGCTTTCCAGGCAATTTTTTTGAAAGAACTATCTACGTTAGCGTATATTTCGACCACGTCTCCTTCTCTTCTCGGGCCGAATTTCCAATTTAATTTTAATCCTGTTTTTGTTTCAAACGCCTGAATTAATTCCAACACTGTTGACCCTTTTCCTGTTCCAACATTCAAATAATCTAATTTGCCGGCTGATTGTTTCCAAAGGTATTGTAAGGCGCGAACATGAGCCTCTGCTAAGTCTACCACATGTATAAAATCACGCACACAAGTTCCATCTTTTGTTGGATAATTGTTTCCAAAAACAATTAATTGTTCTTGTTTGCCAATCGCTGTTTGGGTGATAAATGGAAGTAAATTATTTGGTCTTCCAATAGGAAATTCCCCTATTAAGGCGCTTTCATGTGCGCCAACCGGATTGAAATAACGTAAATTCATGATGCGCAGCTGAGGCGCAGAGCGGAAGGTGTCTGCAATAATTTGCTCTCCCATCCACTTCGTGTAACCATATGGCGATTCCGGTAGGAGTTTAGGAGTTGATTCCGTAACTTCCTTTTGTCCTTGAGGCTCTCCATAAACAGTACAAGACGAAGAAAAAACAAAGTTATTAACATGGTTTTTTATCATGCATTCCAACACGTTGACCAACCCTAATATGTTGTTTCGGTAATACTTCAATGGTTCTGAAACAGACTCTCCTACCGCTTTATAAGCAGCAAAATGAATGACGCCTTCAAACGTATATTGCTTGAATAGGGCATCCAAACTTTTTTGGTCACAAACGTCGATTTCGTGTAAAAGAGGAAGTTTCCCTAAAATCGATTCCAACCCTTTAAGCACAATCCTATTTGCGTTGCGAAAATCGTCAACAATAACAGGTGTGTATCCATTTTGAACGAGGGACACCACTGTGTGTGAACCAATATAGCCGGCGCCTCCGGTTACCAATACAAACTTGCTCATCTATTCAAAGTTAAAGCAAATTTCGCGTATCTTCGGGACATTGGAGGAAAACAACATAAATATTCGACAATTTGCTCCTAAAAAACAGGGCCCGGGTTACTTGTTGCGATTTGTAATTTACGCCATTGTTCTTGGCGCGCTGCTTTGGTTGATTTATAATCGATTGAATGAAGTGAACAATTGCCCTCCAAAAGTGTTAAAAGAGGAGAAAAAATCATTGCCACCTCAAATCGAAATAGAATGAGTTACGTTATCGCATTTTTAGGCCTTTTTCTTTCGGCATTGAACAACTACTCGCTTACTGTAGAAGTGAAGAACGTTCCAAATAACAAGGGGACTGTCTACGTTGGTTTGTTTCGTCCACAAGACGAATGGCCAACATACGGAAAACAATATAAAGGAAAAGTAGTAAGTGCTATCAAAGGAAAAACAGTAGTGACTTTTGCTGGGTTACCCGCTGGGAAATATGCTCTCGCCGTATATCACGACGAAAATAAAAACAACAAACTTGACAAAAATCTTGTTGGAATGCCAACAGAAATATATGGTTTTTCGAACAATGCTCGGGCCACTTTCTCTGCCCCAGATTTCTCAGATGCCCAAATTAGTTTATCAAAATCAATCACCCATAGCATAATGTTGAAATAGTTTCGTTCTTTCCTTACCTTTGGAAAAACAATTTATGAAATACTATTTTTCTTTCGTTGCGCTAATGAGTGTGTTTTCCATTTTTTCTCAAGAGGAGCTTTTATTTCAAAAACCATCGGCTTCCATTCTTCAACTTGCCGACTACGAACGCCCTCCATCCATTTCGATGGATAACAAGAAACAAATGGTGTTGTTTTCATACCGAGATACTTATAAAACACTTCAAGACTTAAACCAAGAAGAACTTAGACTTGATTATGCGGCGAAAGAAAATATTCTGCATGTTCTTTGGGAACAAGAACAGTTTTTAAATAAATACTTGAAATAAAAGTGTCAGCTTTACATCGTTTCACTATCGATGTCTCTGGAATTCCTCTTCCAGAATCGTTCACTTTTCCATTTTATTATGAGCCTCATCCATTGGCCTTGCATGCTGCAGAGCAATTACAAGAGGAACTAGGGAAAAATCCGTGGCAGCATCCGTTTGGTTTAACTAATGAAGAAAAACCCATTGGTAAAATGTTCGGTGTGCTGGTTGTCTTAGATCAACAAAATCAATTAGGTTTCTTATGCGCCTTTTCCGGTAAACTTTCTGAAAACAATCATCATTCTGGATTTGTGCCACCAGTATTTGACTTATTAGACCGCGATGGTTACTTCGTAAAAGAGGAAGAATTCATCAACTCATTGACACGAAAGATAGAAGAAGTCAAGACTTCCAATGATTACAAATTTGCTTGTTTGTCTCATGAGCAACTCGTAAACGAATTTTTAATGATCTGTGAGCAAAGAAAAGAATCAATAAAAAATAACAAAGCGCTACGTAAAGAAAAAAGACAACATGCGATACTCCAACTTTCATCAATAGAATACCTGCAATTTGATCAATTGCTTCAGGAGGAAAGCAAAACAGAACAAATACAATTAAAGCATTTAATTCGCGAATACAAATTAAAAATTGCGGAAAAAGAAGAAGAGGTCGCGGTTTTCAACTCTCAAATTGCAGCGCTAAAACAACAACGTTCGGCACATTCTGCACATTTACAACAGCGCATTTTCACCTCCTATACCTTTCTTAACCATGCTCAAAAAGAAATGAGTTTACTTGATGTTTTCTCTACATCATCTACGCCCATTCCACCCGCTGGAGCAGGTGAATGTGCGGCACCAAAATTACTAAATCACGCTTTTTTGCATAAATTAAAACCCATTTGCATGGCAGAATTTTGGTGGGGGGCTTCTCCCGTTTCTGAAGTTCGTGTTCACAAGCAATTCTATCCTGCCTGTCTGGGAAAATGTGAGCCCATTCTCATGAATCACATGTTGAAAGGAATTAAATTAGAAGAAAATCCCTTACTCAAACAGGCCGACATTCAAGATATTCCAATTGTATTTGAAGACGAATACTTTATGGTTATTGAGAAGCCTGCAGAGTTTTTATCCGTTCCAGGAAAAGCAATTAAGGATTCAGTATATGAACGAATAAAAGAAATGAGACCTGATGCAAGCGGGCCGTTATTGGTGCATCGACTAGACATGTCAACTTCAGGGCTACTCGTGGTAGCGAAGTCGATAGAGGCTTATAAAAAGCTTCAATTTTTATTTATTAAGAGAAAAGTTGAGAAAAAATACGAGGCGCTTCTTGAGGGAGTTATTTCGAAACCAAAAGCAGGAGTAATTAATCTTCCGCTTAGGCTCGATATTGATAACAGACCCTTTCAACTTGTATGTTACGATTTTGGGAAAGCAGCCATAACGGAATATGAGGTATTTGATATTAAAGACAATAGAACGCGTATTTCATTTAAACCATTAACAGGAAGAACGCATCAATTACGTGTCCATTCCGCACATATACTAGGGCTAAATTGTCCGATTGTTGGTGACGATTTATACGGAAAAAAAGGTGAGCGACTTTGTTTACATGCTGCAGAGTTGTCCTTTATACATCCTTTTAAAAAATCACTTGTCTCTTTTAAAAGTAAAACTCCTTTTTAAAAATGTTAAAAACTACAACCGTTCTTTCCTATTACTCTTCATTTGAATTGCCAATACAACAAAAGCTAGGTGAAATTCACGATATTATCAAAGAGGTGTTGCCAAACGCGGAGGAAATTATAAGTTACAAAATGCCCGCATTCAAGCAAAAAAAAGTGTTGGTATATTATGCAGGATACAAAAATCACATTGGTTTTTATCCAACCTCTCAACCTATCGAACATTTTAAAGATAGGTTAACGGAATATAAGTGGTCTAAAGGAGCTATTCAATTTCCATTAGATAAACCATTGCCAAAAAAATTAATTCAAGAGATTGCCTTATACCGTTTGAAACAAGTTGAACAGAAGCTTAATCCTTAAACGGCCTTATTTGCTTAATGTATATTTCACGATTTGAGCCCACAATCTTAAATTCTAAATCCAAACCGTAGTTGTAAAATGACTCCTTCGGTTTTTTTAAGTCATAATACACTTTTTTCAGCACTGCTATTTCACGAGTGAGCTTGTTGATTTCAGAATCGAGTAGGACCTTTTCAATTCCTATTGGTAGAATATTGGAATACGACAAGTACTCAACAATTGATTTCTTTCCATAGAAATTGTCTTCTTTATCCGAATAACAAATCACTTGCTCGCAAATGGCAGAGTCTGGTGGTATTACAACGCTCGTTTCGCCGTATTGAGAATTTATGACAAATCCACGGTAATTCGGTCTGTATAAGTTCTTCGTGATGACAACTCCATTTGCTATCTCGTCATCAAAGTTTCGATGACACAATACACCCATTGCCACACTCTGTTGATCAATTCCAAAATAATCTCGTTCCATGAATGGACGAAATCCCCATGCACTAGCCCAAACTGTTCTAATTGCTTTTTCAATTGTTTTTTTGGGGTGATTTAATATTCCTGTTTTCGATGTATACAAACCCGCCCCGTTGAAGCCGTCCAAATCCTCTGCGTTTGTAGAAGACCTAAACCGAAAGGAAGAATAGCCGTGTTTTATCATCCATCGCTGTATTTGACCAATAAGAGTAGTATCTATTGGGTGATTTAAAATTCGCCGTTGAATAGTGTCTAATTTAATTTGAAGAGATTTCAAATCGTATCCAAATTTCTTTAATTCCATTAAATTCAAAATCAAGGTATCAACACCGGCCTTTTTCATGTGTTGCTCGTAAAAAAACATGGGTATTGCACATGCCGCTTCGGGAAACTTCAATGTTAGTTTTTTATCCTTAATTGTTTTTCTCATTAATGCAAAATTCGCGGCCTTTCCTCCCACTCTTGGTATGTCTTTTAAGCCCAACTCTCCGATTGGAATGATCCTTCGGTCTTCTGTGTTTTTTTCTAAATGAATAGATTTTTTATTTCTGAGCTTTTTCTCCCAAAATGTGAATACAGAAGCTGAATCACTTAACGAGATTTTGTAGCCATTTTCATCAATGAATAATTTAACATACTCGTTTGCCCATTTTGTTATAGAAGTATCAGAAAGAGCATTTTTTAAGGCTAACATCGGAGTTCCTCTGTTCTGACAAAGTAAGGTAATGTGGCTTAATGGTGTTTGAAAATCTGTGGTGATTACTCCTGAAACTGGAGGAAGGTCGTCTGGTGTGCCGTCAATGACTACAATCTCAAAATAATTGGCCAGCGAACTAGATTCTACATCTGTGAATGTCAGCTTTCCATAAGTTGTGCCATCGTTTAATAATTGAAGGCTTTGGCCCTCGTATAGTGTCGAAGCATCAATGGTTGGAAAGTTGAGCGTTGGTTTTAGTTCTCTAAGGCGGTTTGTATTCAGAAATACGGCTATTTCCTTTGTTAATACGAAGCTGCCGTATATTTTTTGAAGCAGCATTGAAATTTGAGTTGGGTTAATGTTGTCTGCAACGGAAAACTCCAGTGTATAGCGTCCTGTACCTCTGAACCTATTAATTGTGCCTAATAAATAGGCCCTATGATCAACTTGGGTATAATTGTCATAATTAAATTGAACTCCATTTTCTGGATAACCAAGCACCTCTTGACAAAAGGTAACATGATAGTCGTGATAGGCAGAATTTATGTAATAAATTTTACCCGTCTTTTTTTCAAGAACTACTTTTACTGCTTCAACACCCGTAAATTTTGCTGAATTTGGTCTGCCTTTTAACGCTTGAAAATCTTGTTCGTTTCTAATCGCTACTAAATACTCTGGGCCTTTTTGCGACCAAGAAACACAACTTATGACAATGGAGAAAAGAAGTGTATTAAATAGTGGTTTCAACCCAATCACCGTGTTCCTTTATTAAATCAATCAAGGCTTCTACGGCATCATCTTCGGGTATGTTTCTTTTCACTACCGTTTTTTCTTTATACAAATTGATTTTTCCGGGTCCTGTGCCAACATAACCGTAATCTGCATCAGCCATTTCTCCAGGACCATTCACGATACAGCCCATTATTCCTATTTTAATGCCTTTTAAATGAGATGTCTTTTCGCGAATTTTAGCAGTCGTTTCTTGTAAATCAAAAAGTGTTCTTCCACACGAAGGGCAGGAAATATATTCCGTTTTTGAAATACGTGTTCGCGTTGCTTGAAGTATCCCAAAAGATGTGGAATTAATCAATTGTAGGGGTTGCTCAGCAGATATCCAAATACCGTCGCCAAAACCATCAATAAATGTCGCACCCATATCGGCAGACACCGATAATTGAAATGTTTCAGCTTCTTTTTCATTCGAAACAGTTCGCATTATCACAGGATTTTTAAGCCCTTTTTTCGCATAATTCAAACGAAATTGACGAAACAACTGTGTTTTGTTTGCGAAAGTTGTTTGAGCCACCAAAACTAACTGAGTATATTGACTCCATTCTGTTAAGACCTCATCTTCGGCATTTACCAATAAGAACCCTTTTTGATTTTTATCTAAATACGACAAATTTTCATTCGTCAAAAGAGGATAAAAACCTGGTTTGTTTTGATACTTCGTTTGCCATGATTCAAATGTTGTGATAACTCCTATAGTTCCGGGTAGTTCGAAATTTATTGCGTTGTCACCAACAAAGACATAATCCGCTGCAAGATCCTGAACATTCCACTTATCCAAGGGAACCGAATACACATAACCCAAGCCAAACAAGCCCGCAGGTGTTATCTCTTGGCGTGACGATAAATCACCCACAACTACTGGTACTTGATATTCGCCAATATTATGTACAGCAAAAGACGTGCTTCTTTGGTATTCAAAAGGATTATATGGCAATTCCGCGTGTTCTTCGTCTAAAACTTTAACATTGTCGGTGTTTTGGCATTTTTCGGCTAATTTTCGTGCAACAGGAATCTCAAACTCCGGTTCTTCTGTAAGAGAAACGCGAATAGTGTCGCCTATTCCATCTTCCAACAAAGCCCCAATTCCTACCGCCGACTTTATCCTACCATCTTCCCCGTCACCCGCCTCTGTTACGCCAAGGTGTAAAGGGTAAACCCCTCCTCTCTTTAACATTTCGGCTACCAAAAGTCTATAGGCCTGTACCATCACGATGGTGTTACTCGCTTTCATTGAAATCACCAACTGGTCAAAGTCTAATTTTTCACAAATACGAATAAATTCCATAGCAGATTCCACCATCCCTGCCGGTGTATCACCATAACGACTTAAAATCCTATCAGACAAAGATCCGTGATTCGTCCCAATACGCATAGCGGTTCCGTGCTTTTTACACAAAAGGACAAGTGGCGTAAATTTTTCCTCAATGCGCAATAGCTCAGCTTCATAACTTTCGTCGGTGTATTCTATTTCTTCAAATTTCTTTTTGTCAGCATAATTACCTGGATTCACACGAACTTTTTCTACGAGGCCCGCAGCGATTTCAGCAGCATTGGGTGTAAAATGAATGTCCGCAACCAAAGGCGTATGATACCCTTTTTCATTCAAAGACTTTTTTATAACACCAAGGTTAATTGCTTCGTTTTTACTTGGGGCTGTTAATCGCACCAATTCACAACCTGCTTCAATCATACGAATAGATTGAGCCACAGACGCTGCGGTATCCATTGTATCAGTTGTGGTCATAGATTGTAAGCGAATAGGATTATTCGCTCCCATTGTCATATTACCTATTCTTACTTCTCTTGTTGTAAGTCTTTTTCTGTTTAAGAGATCTAAGCAATAAGACATTTTGTTTTATTTGATTAACAATTTATTACAACTATTGTTTTATGGGGCCTGGAACCATTCGCTAAGAATGTTTAGAACCTCAGGAGAAATTGTTTGTTCCAATTGGCCGTATTCGGATACCGCACCCGTTTTCGTTTCCTGAAAAAGGTGATTTAAATTTGGTAATTCCACGTATTTGTTGTTACCTGTAACGTTTAATACGTTTCGCTTTATAGCTGCTAAATTTTCTTTGGATGGAACCTGTAAATCTTTATCTCCATTTAATGCAAGAACCTTACACGTAACACGGGTTAGGTCAAGGGTTGGGTCGTATGATAAAAAATACAACATCCAAGGATTTACAAATGTATTAGTGGAAATTTCGACGAATTTCTCCTTAGACCCATATTTTTTGATTTCCTTCTTTGAGAGTTTTTTGGCGTATTTTCGAAATTCTCCCTCCACAAATTCTCTGCACGAGCTCATGTCTTTCGCGACAAGCATTCCTGAAAACAGTTTTTTATTAAAGGCGTTCAACTCTTGTATTTCTTTTTCCTTCATTCCTTCGGATCTCGCTATGAGCACTTGTTGTAAAAGCAATAACGAATCTCCTTTGATTCCAGGGCCAGCAAGCAAGGCGATTGAAGCTAAATCTCTTCTTTTTGCACCGAGCATTACCGCCAACATAGCGCCTTCGCTATGACCACAAACAGAAATTTGCTCTTTATTGATGAGAGGATGTTCCTGTAAATAATCTACAGCCGCGGATACATCTTCCATAAAGTCTTTAGATGTTGCATCCATAAAAGAAACCCCTGAAGATTGACCTGTCCCTCGATCATCGTAACGTAAAACCGCTATACCATTTCGAGTTAAATGATCTGCAATCACTAGAAATGGCTTATGGCCTAAAATTTCCTCATTGCGGTCTTGGGGGCCAGAACCACTTGCCAGAACGACAGCTGAAAATGGACCTTCCCCTGGAGGTAATGTTAGGGTTCCAACAAGTTTTGCTTCTCCATTTTTAAAAACCGCCTCTTCTTCTCTGTATGGAAAAGGGGGGGTTGGTTCCTGAGGACGTTTTGGTTTTTCCACCGCCGGTTCTTTCCGAGAAAGCGACATTGGCATGCTCATTCCGCCCTGCTTAAAGTTACCTTGAATTTCTTCTCCTTTGAACACTCCGGTGTATGAAACCCCTATGTTTTTAACTTCAAATGTTAATCTATTTTCTTGTATTTCCACCTTAGTGGCAGGTATTCCAAATGCTCCTTGATCGGGACTGTCTAAGGTTCCCTTCCACGTGTTTTTGTCATTTGTCAGGTGTAAATTTAACCTCAGCTCTTGTCCTTGAATGGCTAATTTACCATACCATGTACCCGTCCAATTTTGTTGCGCAAACGCAACATTAACTGATAAGAGAATAAATAGCAGGCGAATCATTTAAAAAAGAACTTAACGATATCGTTACCATTAGCGTATATCATAAGGCCGAGAAGTAGTGCAATCCCAATGTACTGCGCAACCTCAAGAACGCGCTGCGGAGCCTCTTTACCTGTTATCATTTCGTATAATAGAAAAACAACATGGCCTCCATCCAATGCGGGAATGGGTAATATATTCATAAAAGCCAAAATAATGGAAAGTAGTGCTGTGTTAAGCCAAAATGCCTGCCAATTCCATAAGGCTGGAAACATATTGCCAATTGAAGCAAAACCACCAACAGACGAAGCTCCTTTTTCGGTGAAAATAAACTTAAATTGAGCCATGTAATCGCCTAAAGTATTGGATCCGTAGGTGAATCCCTGGGAAATCCCTTCTCCAAAAGAATAATCTTTTATCGTGTAGGCTTTTTCATTTGCCACCCTGGTGTTTTTCATTTTAAATCCTAAAGTTCCGTCTTCCTTAACATCAGATTTTAACTGTTTTGTTTCCTTTCCGCGCTGAACCGTTATCGATACTTGTTTTCCCTTGTAACGATATAATTCTGCTTGTAATTCATCGAAGTAGGTTATGGTGGTGGTGTTCACTTTTAAAATAGAATCTCCTTTGGTTAATCCGGCGCTTTCTGCTGGACTATCTGCAACCACTTCATCAACAACCGCCGCGTACATTCGAAAACTTACCATTGGCATGGCACCGGCATGAAACAAATCCATGTCTATTCCTTCGGGAAGAGAAATCTCTTTCACCTCGCCAGATTTTTTAAGTACAGTTAGGTTTTTAGCATCACGAAGGAGTACTTCTTTATTGATTTCATTAATACTAGTGACCTCTTTTCCTTCAACTTTAATTATTCTGTCTCCCGACTCAATTCCATATGTGTTCATGTATGGGTGCACGCTCATCCCTTCGGAAAGTTTGGTTGTGTCCACTTGTTCAGAACCCCAAACCAATAAGACAGCCATGTAAATAATAAACCCTAAAATAAGATTTACAGTAACCCCACCAATCATGATAATGAGACGCTGCCATGTTTTCTTTGAACGAAATTCCCAATCTTCTTTGGGTTTTTCTAATTGCTCCTTATCCATTGATTCGTCGATCATTCCGGCAATTTTTACGTACCCACCTAATGGAAGCCATCCTATTCCCCATTCTGTGGTGTTTTTGT
>Ga0214923_10008446_pt1 | contig 10955 bp, 10 predicted proteins | sample LL1510_MetaG_FD_177993 | JGI IMG/M metagenome (GOLD analysis project Ga0214923, IMG submission 177993) | Freshwater microbial communities from Lake Lanier, Atlanta, Georgia, United States - LL-1510 | ecosystem: Environmental > Aquatic > Freshwater > Lake | place: USA: Georgia | collected...
CATTGAAAGCATCATCATATACTGCAATAACTTTATAATTTTTACCTAAATTTTCAACATATGATACATTTATAGAAGTATTTGGTGTATTTATATTATTATCTATAATTGCACATGTTCCATTTTCTAAAATAATATATACTATATCATCTACAGTAAATGTTTGTAAATCTGTTACTGGTGGTAATGACAATGGATTTTTTAAAGTGTTTTTATTTAAACTTTGTGTATCTTCAGGTAAACTATCCAATTGTTTTTGTAGTTCATCTAATTCTTGTTTTTTTCTATTAATTCTATCCTGTAAAAGATTTTTATTCATATATTATATTAATTTATTTTTTTTATTTACGTAATTTTAATAACATAATTTTCTAATTTTAAAACTGTTTTTAAACACATATTTACATTATTACAACATTCAATATAATTAACTTCTATGTCTATATAAAATTTACATATATCAATAAATTCATTTAATTTATCTGATATATGTTTAATTACATATTTATAATAATTAATTAAAATATTGGTATCCATTGTATTAATTTCAGTTATATGTAATATTTTAATATTCATAAATTGTAATTGTTCTATTGTAATGTATTTATCAACGATTAATGTTAATCTATTTATTATTTCCATTCTTGTAAAATATATCCATTTACTTATAACATTTATATCATCAGGGCATATTGTATCAGTTAAAATAAAAGAATTAAATAATTTTATTTTATCATTCACTGTACAAATTATTTTTTTTAATCTATCTATTAAATTGTCTTTTTTATATGAAAATATTTGTGCTATATCATCAAACTTTTTAGAAATTTTAAGAATTTCAATATATTTTAAATCTTTCATATATGTCAATAAACTTATGTTAAAAGCATCATTTAATTTTTTAGAGTATAAATAAATTATTAATTTAATGACATTATCGATATTGTATGTTTTAAAATTTTTATGAATTAATCTTTTTAAAATATTTATATAAGCATATTCATCAATATAACCTTTAATTAATGATATATATGTTATTTTAAATATATCATTCATATATTAAAAAAATAGAATATTTTATTATTCTTTATAACCTAATTAAGCAATTGGAAAATTAGAATATTTTATTATTGTTTATAACCTAATGATGTCATAACTGCAATTGGAAAAACATCTATTAAAACACTGACATTTATATATTTAAATTCTTCATTTTGATTTACAAATTCAAAATAACCTAATGGTTTGAGAATATTATACCAATCATTTTCATCTACCTGTTGAATAACCAATTTAATATTGTTTTCTTTTAATTTTTTACACATATCAGTTAATAATATAGACAATTCTACTGGTTCTTCAAATGTTATTTCCATAGTGTTAATTAAAGCAGAATAATCCATAATTTCCACAATTATTTTATGTTTATTTGTTAAACTATTAAATGTCATCATTCTTGTTATCTAAAAGTATAATATATATTAAGTATATTTATTTATTATGTTATAATATCAATTTTTCAATGAGGCATATTTATGAATATATAAATATCAATAAAATATATAATGAGTGATATTGGTATTAAGGGATTAATTAATAAAAATATGGAAGATTTTATAAATTTGTTTATTAAAAGTTCATTAAATGTAAAAGAAGGTATAATTGCAGAAAAAGATAATGAAACCTGTATATTAGGATTACTTAGAGATACATATATGTGTAATTTAATGTTAGGATATATTGGATTAATGTTATTGGTATCAAATGATGTTAAATGGAAAACATTAGATGATAAATTATATGATTACATGTTAGAATATAACAGTGATACAAAATTTAAAAAAAAACTAATTTCATTAAACAAACATTATGAAAAAAATAATGAATATAATCTTTTTTTAAATAAGATGACAGAAAATTTTAATCTATCTAAATCTTTTTTATCATTGAAACAGTATATTAAAAAAATAGAAAATGATATTTCAAAAAATATTAATAAGTTTCAAACAGTACAAATACCATTGAAATATTTTCCTAGTAAATATTTACAAGAAATTAAAACAAATTATAAAATAGATAAAGATAATTTAATTATTTTGTTATCCAATAAAAATTACATATATATTATTAACATAATTAATGATATTAATATTAGGCATAAAATAGAAAAATGTTATATGTCTTACATGGATACATTTTTAAATAGTTTTACAGAACTTATTTTATATAGAGGTAGATTAGCAACAAAATTAGGTTATTCAACATTTTATAATTATATTAATCGTGATAAAATAAATAATAGTAATACAATCAATGAACTAATAAAGAATATTGTTAAACAAATAACACCGACAGTTAGTTATGAATTAAACAAAATATATAAACATTATCAAAATAGAAAAATTTCACATTGTGATATTAAAAGGTTCTATAATGTTTATAAAAATAAAAATGAATTTAATATAGATAATATTTTAAAAGTATTATTTAATGTTTTAACACAATATTTTAACATTACAGTTACGCTCACGGATGATAACATTATTCATAAATCAGTTAAAACATATATTGTTAGAGATAAAAAAACAGAATTTTGTTTAGGAAAAATATATTTAGATTTGTTTTCAAGACCTGAAAAAAAAGTTTCAAATATTATTTCTATTCGATTGTCAGATAGAATGTTAGTAACAAAAGAAAATATGTCTTTTACAGAAATGATATTACTCGCAAATTATACATCATCTAGTATATGTTATGATGAAGTTATATTATTATTCAAAGAATTTGGACATATTATAGGAAATATGTGTTATATATCTAACGTTGGTAAATTAAATTATGACAATGAATTTATAAATTATGTTCCTGAACTATTTGGTTTTATGTCATTAGATAGAAACATTATGAAACAAATAGTTAAAGAAGAACATATTTGTGATCATATATTAAATGATAAAAAGATTAGTATGGCTTTTGACCTTAAAATGAAATGTATTGAAGTTAAATTTGATCATGTTATACATAATACACCTGAATTATCATTTTCACATGAAAAAAACATTAAACATTTATATGCAAATATTTATAAGGACATTATGAAAGAACATTTTAATGAATTAGTTGATAATTTAGATATATATATTGATAGTAATATATTAATTTCATCACAAGGATTAACATATTCAACATTAATGAATGAAATTTTTGCTTACACAAGTTATTATATGTGTAAGAATGGCCATTCAATGAAATTTAGAGAAATTGTTTTGAATGATGGTGCAACAGATTATAAACAATTAATATCTGATTTTCTAAAATTAGATAAATTAAATAGCTTAGACATGTATATAAACTATATAATGCATTCACAAAAGAAAGAACTTGTAATCGAATCTAATATTGTTAGTAATTATCATGATGAAAACGAGGATAGCGATGATGTTGATTTAATTATCCATAATTAGACTAATTTCATTTTAACCATTATAATTTTTCAAAGATTGAAACCATATTAAAGGTATCGTAGACGCCCATAATGATATACTAAATGGTTTGAAAACATTTGACCATTGTATAATTTTATCTATTTCAACAGGACTAACAATATTGTCATATGTTATAAGACCAAATGATAGTCTATTATTATCTATTTTACCTACATTTTGTTCTACTTGTGTTAAAAAAATATCATAAGTTGTATCATATGTATTCATTGTTGTCATATAAACATCATTATTATCATATAACATAGTTGAATTGTATGTTGATAATGAATAGTCTATCCAAATATTTAATGTTCTATTTATTTGTTTTAGTGATTTTGTCCATAAATTTACAAAATGTGTTAATTTATTGAAATCTATCACTGTTGTTAATTCAATATCTAAATAATATCCATCATATTCATATTGTAATGCTCTTTTTACTGTATCATCAATAAAACCTGATACATTTTTATATAATTTTTCAAATCTGTTTATAAAATCTTGTCCTCCACACATTTGTATTGATGTATCACAAAAAAAACATGGATATGATTTTAGACCTAAATTCTTTTTTAACATATATTGATAATTTTCTGCAGTTATATTGGTTAATGTTTTATATGTGTTTACTTGTCCTTCTTCATCAATTTCATATACTAAGATAGAACTACCAGTAATTATTCCTGTATCTTTGTATAATTTGTATAAATTATATTGATAGGACAATTGTGAATTAGACCAATTTGTTAATCCTGATGATAAAATTATATTTGAATTAACTATTTTAAGTAAAAATAATAATTTTATAAACATTATATGAAAAAATATATGTATTTGTATTTAGGTAAAAAAATGAATTTATAAATTAATGTATTATAAATACTATACTATATCAAATTAACAAAAATGAGTTTCATTCATATCAAACCTTATAATGATAATAAATCTATTAGTGATTATATAACAGATTTAAAGTATGTCTATGAATTTAATAAAGATTTATATGAACCAAATGATAGTTATTCATTAAAAATATATGATGAAATAAGAAAATATGTGATATCTACCAATAATAAATGTCCTAATATATTTTTATCGGATAATAATTCTGTAAGTGGTTCTACAATTGCAGGACTTTGTGAAAAGTTTATGTATGATGAACCTATTAGTGATACTAAATCATTTTATAAATCAGATGTTAAAATACTATATATTAGTACATCAGCAGACCTAAATGTTAACAATATTAGTTCATATAGTGATTTTAATAACTGTGTTTTATCAGATGTATTAGGTATCACTGAACAATCATATACATACAATCGTGTAAATATAGATCCAAAAAATATATTTTTGATAGGAACAGATGAAACACAATTAGAAAATAGTGAATTAGATATAATTAATGATAAAAAAATAAATATGTTTTCATTACAAGTTTTAAGAAAACAAGGTATTCAAAATGTTTTAAAAAATGTAATTGATAAATGTAAAGGTTTTACTGTACATGTAGTAATTGATTTGTCTTGTATAAATAAACAATATATCAAATCCGTTTATAGAACATTTGATGAAGGATTTGATATAGATGAAATAAAATTAATAACAAGTAATTTATCTGTTTTAGATGTTCATAGTATTGATATTACAAATTATAATTTTACAAATACAGAAACTAATAATATGATATGTATTATCATTATATTTTCAATTCTTAATTATTTTACTGACTGTAAACAATATATCAAGAATATTGATAAACACATATTAATAGTTAATGATTTTGATGAAAATGTATGGCATATTTGTAAAGATATAGATGAAACAATTTTATCACAATTTGATAAAACTGATAATATTATTGTATATAATAATAAATTATATGCAATTACAACAGTTGAAGAACAAATATTTGAAAAAAATATATATGATACAAAATATTATACTGATTGTTGTTTACATCCATTTGATAAAATAATTATGTTATTGAACTTTATAAATTAAATTTTTTTCTTATTCTTTTTTTAACATAACCTGAAAATTGTGTTTTTTCAGATTGTAATGTTTCAATATTTAGTTTTTCACAATAATAACCATTTGCAGTAGTGTATATAATTTCTTTAATCATAATCTTACATTTCAATAATCTGACTAAACAGTCTCTGCATGGTCTTGAATTTCCCCATTGTTTAGCACCATTTAATCGTCCTACAAATAATATATATTTCTGTTTTTTATCAACAATTGTATTTTTTATAACATTCATTTCTGCATGAATACTAATATCAGGATTCATAGATAATTTATTTGTTTTTAGTTTAACCACATCTTTCACACAACTTTTTTTTATAAGGAATCAAACCAGAATAATGAAGTGTTTGATATATAGGATGAATTAATTCAATCTTCCTCTTTATATTTTCTAATATATTATAGTTCATTTTATATTTATAATAAATTTTTCTTTATATTATTAAATGATGGTATGATTTCAATTGATTAATAATATTATACAACTATGTTATAATGTCTAAAAATAAAATTTTAAAAAAAAGAAAGATAGAAGAATATGATGAATCCGAATATGATGAATCAGAATCAGATAATTATGATTATAAAAAATATGATGAATTGATTACAAAATACAATAAACAAATTAAAATAATTAAAGATAAATGTTATGAAGAAACAGTTACTATTGATAAGGTTATTGAATCTAATTTTTCAGATACAGATATATGTTGGTTTTACAAAAATTTAGAAAATGTTAAATTATTAGAAGGTAAAGACAAATTTGATTTAATGGAAAAAATAGAAAAAAAATACAGATTATTAAAAGTTTTAAAAGAAAATAATTTATATGACAATATTTTATTAAATGAAGATATTGTATCAAATATTATAAATTCAAAACATACAAATGCAACTAAAAAAATACTATTAAATAAATTACTATCAATTAAAGATATTTCAGATGACTATTATAAATGTGTAGAATGGATAAATACTGTTCTTTTTTTACCAACAGAAATAAATAATAATAAAAAAGATACTAAAACACTTATTAAAAATTTACATGACAATTTACATAAAAACTTATACGGTATGGATAAAACAATTAAACATATTTTACAGGCAGTCAGTGCAATTTTAAATAATACATCAAAAGGTAGTATTTTAACATTAGTTGGACAATCAGGTGTAGGAAAAACTACAATAAGTTCATTAATATCACAATCGATAGGTATGGGTTTTGGTCAAATATCATGTGGAAATATTAACGATATATCAACATTAATAGGTCATAGTTCAACATATATAGGTGCTAAAACAGGATTATTTACACAAATACAAATTAATAATAAACAAATGGATAATGTTGTATTATTAGATGAAATGGATAAAATAACAGATACAAAAATAACCCCTATATTATTACATGTATTAGATTTTTCACAAAATAATAGATTTAAAGATGCATATTGTCCAGAAATAGATATAGATTTATCTAAAAATTTATATATCATATCTGTGAATTCAATAGATAAATTTGATAGTGCTTTACTTGATAGAATGAAAATAATTCATGTTGATGGTTATGATTTAGAACAAAAATGTGAAATATGTATAAAACATATAATACCTAAATCTATAGAAAGAACAGGGATTAATAAAACAATTGACAAAAATGTTTTAAAGAAATATTTGTCACCTAATAAAACAGGTATAAGAGATGTAGAACGATTTATAGAAAATATATATGAAAAACTATTATTAGCAACGCATCTAGGTAATTCGTATATTGGTCTACCTGATAGATATAAAGTTATAGAAAAAGGGAAAATTGATGAAAATATTATTAATATTTTAGTGTAAATTATATAAATATTATATTATATAATGACATATCTAGAATACATTATAAGTAAAATAGTAATTATTATTTTTTTACTTATATCTATTTTTTTATATAATAAAAATATAATTATAATTGTTATATCTCTAATTTTAATAATTACATTTATTATTTTATTAATTATAGACATACCAGATATTATCTTAATTACTACTATAGTATTAAGTATAACATATATAGTAATATTGATGCTATATTATGTATATAAAAATTTTATATCACATAATAGAAATATTATATTACCTAATGAAAATAATGTATCACCTGATGAAAATAATGTATCACCTGATGAAAATAATGTATCACCTGATGAAAATAATGTATCACCTGAAAATATTGATACAATAGAAGACTTATTAAAAATAGAACCAAAAGATTTAGGCCGTGTTCCTCACATTATGCGTCTTTTTTTAAATAAGAAAATGACATCAGAACAAAAAAAAATATATTCAGATATAATTTATCGTTTTTGTAATATGCCATCAGATATAACTAGTGGTTTTTATGACGTGCCATTAGATTAATATTAATTTTAACATGGTTTATAAGTTCTAAATTGAACAGTATTCATTTATATTATAAATAATGATATAAATAAATAACAAATATATTTTAAACAAATGAGAAAAAGAAAGATTGTTAATGAAGATGATGACAGTAATGATGAAAATCAAGAACAGTTTGATTTAACCCAAATATTAAAAAAAAGTGGTAATCAAAATGTATTTCATAAAAATAACCATATTTATTTTCGTTGTGATGTTACTACAAAAACAGTTCATGAATTATGTGATATTATTGATGAATATAATTTAGAACATGATAGAATGTGTTCTAATTCTTTAACTGCATATATTATTCCTAAACCATTATATTTACATATAACAACAAATGGTGGTGATGTTATTGCAAGTTTTCTAGCATATGATTATATTAAAAATTCAAAAATTCCTATTTATACTGTTGGTGAAGGAAATGTTATCAGTGCTGGTTCTATTATTTATATGGCTGGTGTTAAACGATATTTAACTAAATCATCATATATATTAATTCATCAAATTCGAAAAGTCACAAATGGTTCTCATTGTGAAACTTTAAGAGAAGTACATGATGAAACAGAAAATTGTGTAGAACATACAAATAAAATCGTTAATATTATTGTAAGTGGTATTAGAACAGAATATGAAGGAAAAAAATTACCTAATAAATTAACAAAAGATAGAGTTCAAAAATTTATGTTGCATGACATTTATTGGAATTTTGAAACTTGTAAAAAATATGGTTTAATTGATGGTGAATACACAAATTATACCGATAGAGATATTGTAGATAAAAATTATTTTATGGACAAGTATGGAAAAGTATAATAAACTAAATTTTAATCTTCTTTGTAATTTTGAATGTATAATTATTTGATTTATCCAATTCAACAATTATTCTTTCATTGTCAACTAAATATTTATCACATATAGCAAATTTTATTTTATTACCATTTTTACAATTATATATTAATAAATCTTCATTTAATTCTGTATATATCTTTTTGTCAATAACTTTTATAGAACTATATAATCTAACAGGATACATATCATTATATTCAATTCCTGACAAATTATGTGTTTTAACTTTTTTATTTCTATATATTGTCACCGATATTTGTTTTTTTAATGTAGCATATGTTAACATATATGTATTGAACGGTACATATATGTTATTTATTTCACATAATAACATTTTATCTTTATTAAATTCTTTGTCATTCACTTTCATGATTACATCATCTTTATGAAAAATAAACTTTTTTTTACCATTAGGATAGGAACATGAATTATTTGTAACAATATGTGCAAACATATTTTTATCTAAGTATAATATATCACAACATATAGTATCTAATTGTATTCCTAATAATGTATTGAATATAACAAGATTAATTAAAAAGAATGGTATTATAACAACATTATCTTTTTTATTCATAGATATCATTCCTATATTTTTATTATCAGATTGAACAATTGAACCACTATATATATCTTGTTTAATTGATTTAATAGATGTTGTTAAAAGAGGTAAATCACGAATAATATTATATTTAAGAGTATCAAATATTAAAGATATCTTATCATTAATATTTGTTAGGGTGAAAAGAAAAGGAGAAACTAATTGTCTAGACATAATAACATTATTAATTCCATATTCTTCTAAAACAGTATCTACTGTTTCTAAATCCGGTAAAACTGTTTTAGAATTTACTATTTTCATTATTACTACATCTATTTCAGGTATTCTTCTTTCTATTTCCAATTCTAATTCAATATCCATTAATAGTTCTTTACTATATGAATATGCTACATGTCTACTTGAATTATTTTTTATTATATGATCACATGTTATAACATATTGTTTTAAATTAATTGTTTTAAAATATCCATTACCCTTATATATCATCTTTTTATGAAACATAAAATTGTTAAAATCTATTTTTGTTAAATCTGGTTCGTCATAATATGAATATACAGTACATATAGAGTACATAGTTATATTTGTTTTTATTAGTGTATATGTTAATGTTTATAAGTATTGTATTATTCAATTTTTTTAACATTTACAATTAAGTAATGGACACATGGATACAATATTTTCATCATTTAAAGATGATTGAGTTATATTACAATAACAACATTTTTTATCAGTTTTAAATAAAACAGTAGGTAATTGTAAAACTTCTGCATACTTTTGAATGTTGCATTTATCAGATACATGAATACATTCAATTGTGTTATGTATATTATTATTATAACTCAAAAAAGGTGTAGCACCTACAATAATATCATACGAACCTTTAAAATTAACACATACTAGAGGATTATCACCAAAAGTATCATTACCAATATATTCAACAGTTTCTGGAATAGTTAAATAACTAATATTACAATATTCAAACGCATACTCACCAAAATATTTACATATAGGAAATGATATTGTTGTTAAAGCGCATCCAGTAAATGCGTATTGACCAATAGTTTGACATTCAGGAAATGATACTGTTGTTAAAGCGCATCCAGAAAATGCGTATTGACCAATAGTTTGACATTTAGGAAATGATACTGTTGTTAATAGGCATTGATAAAATGCAAATTGATCAATAGTTTGACATTTAGGAAATGATACTGTTGTTAAAGCGCATTGAGAAAATGCTGAATCACTAATACTTTGACATTTAGGAAATGATACTGTTGTTAAATTTGAACAATTATAAAAAGATTGATAACTTACAGTTTTACATTCTGGTAATGTAACAGATACAATATTACTATTGCTATTGAAAGCCATGTCATATACTGCAATAACTTTATAATTTTTACCTAAATTTTCAACACATGATACATTTATAGAAGTATTTGGTGTATTTATATTATTATCTATAATTGCACATGTTCCATTTTCTAAAATAACATATACTATATCATCTACAGTAAATGTTTGTAAATCTGTTACTGGTGGTAATGACAATGGATTTTTTAAAGTGTTTCTATTTAAACTTTGTGTATCTT
>Ga0214923_10008448_pt1 | contig 10954 bp, 14 predicted proteins | sample LL1510_MetaG_FD_177993 | JGI IMG/M metagenome (GOLD analysis project Ga0214923, IMG submission 177993) | Freshwater microbial communities from Lake Lanier, Atlanta, Georgia, United States - LL-1510 | ecosystem: Environmental > Aquatic > Freshwater > Lake | place: USA: Georgia | collected...
ATTTTTTACATAAACGAAGATCCAATTATGGCAGCTAAAGATTTAGTTGATGACCATATTAGGAAAATGCAAATTGAATGTGCTCAAATGTGTTGTACAGCACATTGGGTTAATGGTTCTGAGGCTCCATATAAACAAGCACATACAAATCACCCATCAACAAAATGGGTTAGAGAATCAATACATCATTATAACTGGGTTGTTAGACATGGTTTAGAAATATGTAATGAATTTGAAAAAAGATATAGTAAAAAACATAAAACTAGAGAAGTATTATTGTGGTTATATGAAAATAAACCAAACATACCTGATAATGGATTTGTAGATCCACCACAATGTATTAATGATATTTATAAAAGTAATAATACATTAGAATCATATCGTAAATTTTATATAGAAGAAAAAATTAAAAAGAAAAATTTAAAATACAATAAAATACCAAATTCAAAACCAGAATGGATACCTTAATTTATATTTATTTTTTACATAAAAATGATAATATACCTTTTTATGTGGGTAAAACAAACAATACTATTAAAAGAAGATTAAATCATAAACAACATTTTGGATTTGATGTTTGTTTAGAAATAATAGATGAAATTCCTTCAGATGAATGGAAATTTTGGGAAAAACATTATATAAGTTTATTTAAATCGTGGGGATTTAATTTAGTAAATAAAAATAAAGGAGGAAATGGTCCTGAATATTTTCCTGAACATTCTAGATTAAAATTAAGTAAATTATTTAAAGGAAGAACATGTCCTAATAAAGGTAAAAAATTTAAAAAAGTAGCTCCTAAACTAAATACTGGTAGAAAAAACAAATATATTATCTATCAACATGATTTAGAAGGTAATATTATTAAAGAGTGGACTAGACCTAAAGATATAACTCAATCTTTAAAATATGACTTTTCAGGTATTAGACAAACATGTATAGGAAAACAAAAAACAGCTTATGGATTTAAATGGTCTTGGAAATTAATTTAAATGGAAATATAAATAATATGAAGTACACAAAAAAAATTGTAATTGTAGGAAGTGGAGTAGCTGGTATTAGTGCTGCTTTAAAATTAGTAGACAATAATTATCCTGGAGAACTTATTACTATAATTGATAAAGGTAAAGATCCTTATACTCGTAAACCGGAAGAAGTAATGACAGGTTTCGCAGGTGCGGGAGGATTCTCTGATGGCAAATTAACATATCATACAGCAATTGGAGGTCAATTATCAAAATACTGCGGTGAAGAAAAAGCTTATGATTTAATGGATCAATCAATTGAGATGTGGAAACGTTTTCACCCCGATCCCCCCAAAATCATGTACTCAAATCCACAAGCTGAACCCGATTTTATCAAACCATACTTTGGACTACGTTTATTCCCAGTTTACCACATTGGTACAGATTATTTACATGAAATAGGAAAACGTTGGTATGATTATTTAGTTGATAAAGGAGTGAAATTTGAATGGGAATGTGAAGTAAACGACATAGATTTTAAAAAACAAATTGTTACTTTCGTTGATAATAAAATATTAAGTAAATTTTATAAATTAGGTAAAGATAATGGATTAGAAAATTTTAAACCATATATTGATACTAATATTGAATACGATAAACTTATATTTGCAGTAGGTAAATCAGGTATTGATTTTGGTAAGAAATTAGCAGATGAATATAATTTACCAACAGAACCAAAATCAGTTCAAATTGGAGTTCGTTTTGAAGCACCACAAAAGTACTTCCAAAAACTAATTGATGTTAGTTATGATTTTAAACTATATCAAAAATTTGATAATGTATCATTACGCTCATTCTGCACTAATAATAATGCGGCTTATGTAGCAGTAGAAGAAACATATGGTGATATTACATACAACGGCCATGCTAAAAAAGGTGAAGAATTTAGAAATGATATGACTAATTTTGGTATTTTAATGGAAATTAAAGGTATTGAAAATCCATTTGAATGGTCAAGAGATGTAGTTCAAAAACTTCAAATTAACGGTACTGGTATTTATTACTCACCTAATAAAACTCGTCAACCTAGTCTTACATCAGAAAACAATACAGTATCAGCTATACAAGTAGATACTATGGATGTTTTGTTTAATGCATTAGGTGAAGAATATGCTCAATATATTGAAGATTTTATTACTAATATGCAAATTATATTTCCTGAAATGGGAGATGATTGGGGTATCTATATGCCTGAAGTAAAATATCTAAGCCCTGAACCGTTAGTGGATTATAAAAATTTAGCATTAAAAGATTATCCAAATGTACATTTTGTAGGTGATGCTTTATCAGCTCGTGGAATTACAGTATCAGGAGCTCATGGAATTTATGTTTCTGAATATTTATTAAGAAATAACTAACTATGAATGATGAGATTGAGGATTACCAAGATCCAGGTGATTTAATTTCCTTTTAATATTTATTAATGTATGTCAACAATAGTATTATTAAGTTGTACTAAGTCTAAATTAGACCACCCATGTGCAGCAAAAGAACTTTACTCAGCATCTCCAATGTTTCAAAAAACATTAGAGTATGGTCAATCTCTAAAACCAGATAAAATGTTTATCTTGTCTGCTAAACATCATTTAGTTCCTATGGAGAAAAAATTAGCTCCATATGACATGACTTTAAAAGACATGAAAAAAGATGAAAAAGAAAAATGGGGTGAGACTGTTTTAGGTCAAATGAAACAATCAGGTATTGATCCTAATAAAGATAAATTTGTATTTTTAACTGGGTCGGAATACATGAAACCATTAACAAAACATATTCCTGAAGGTAACATTGAAAAACCAATGGAAGGTAAAAAAATGGGCGAACGTTTACAGTGGTTAAATGGTCAAATTAAATCAATAAAAGAATTTGTTAAAAAAATTAAAAATTTAATATATGAAACTATCTCAAGAAAAATTAAATGAATATATTGAGTTGTATCTAAATGACTTATCAGATTACAGTGATGATTCAGAATATATTGTTTTAGCTGAAACTACATTAAAATCAGTAAAAAAACTTATCACAGAACATAAACATGATAAAATAGATGGTATGGTTTTATTAGAGGATTTAGCTAGAACTCATAAAAATAAAATTGTATTTAACGATTTATTAAGTTATATAGAAGCAATTAATGATTAAATAACAGGCTTGGTAATCCAAGCCTTTTTTGTTATATTATTAAAAAACAAAGTTATGTCGAAAAACAAAATTGAAAGTAAAAAATTAGTAAAAGCAGATGGTACTATCGCTTATGTGTATGATGGTAAATTACATAATTGGGATGGACCAGCTTTAATTCCTGAAGGTGATAAAAAATTAAAGGAATATTATTTGTACGGTATTCAATATACTGAAGAAGAATGGAAAGATAGGATTAAAGATCAAACCGGTTTACCATTTTATAAGCAATCATCATTTAAAGGATCACGTCTATGAGAATTGGATTATGTGGAACAATGTCTGTAGGCAAAACTACACTTGTTAAAGCATTACAAGAATTACCTGAGTTTCAAGATTATCATTTTGCTACTGAACGATCAAAATATTTACGAGATTTAGGTATTCCATTAAATACAGATTCAACTGTTAGAGGTCAATTTGTGTTTATGGCTGAGAGAGCTAGTGAGTTAATGTATGATAATCTAATCACAGATAGAACAATTTGGGATGTATGTGCATTCACTTTATCAGCTAAATCAATTAGTTGGTATTATAAACAATCATTGATTGAGGCCGCATCATCTTTAATGTCATATTACGATATAGTATTTTATATTAACCCAGAAGGCATAGGAATCGAGGACAATGGCGTTAGGGAAACTGACTCGCAATATAGAAACGATATTAACTATGCTATAGTAGAGTTATTACAACAATACAAACCTAATAAATTAGTTGAGATTAATGGTACAACTGAGGAACGTATCCAACAAATTAAAGAAGCACTAAATCTTTAATATTTATACATAAAACTCAATATGAATTTAACTGAATTAAAACAAAAAATTAAAGAAGAGATCCTAGAACTTTTATCAGAACCCGAAGATCAAGAAGCAATTGACTCAGCTGAAAAGTTAAAAAATCAAGGAGATAAATTAAATAAAGTTATTATTGATTTGGCTCAAACTGAAAAAGAAATGAAACGTCTTCTTAAACAGTGGAAAGAAGCTGAGGGTGATGAAAAAGAAAATTTACTTCAACAGATGAAGGATAAAACAAAAATTAAAAAAGAATTAGAGGCTCTAAAACAAAGACTTGAAGATGAAATGGTCTAATATTATAAATAGTTTTTTACTATATGTTATTTTTGTTATTTTAATTTTAGTAACAGTTGGTGTTATTAAAACTGAGACAAAAGTAGATGATAAACAAAAAGCACTACAAACAACAATTGACAGTTTAAGATCTGAAATTGACACTTTACAAGTTGAGAGACAAAAATACGATGAAGAAATCATCAGTTTACAAGACTCAGTTGTTAGAGTGTTAGGTCAAATTCATACTAAGGAAAATAGGTTAAACAATTTAAAACACGAATATGAAACTAAAATTAACAATATTGATAAGCTTTCTTCTGATGAGCTTTCAAGTATTCTCTCAGAAAGATACAAGTGATTCTATAGTTGTTATGCCTAAATCAACCGTTGTAAAAATTGTTAAAGATTTAGAACGATACGATTTATGTAAACAAGAAAATATAATTAAAGATAGTATTATTCTTGATTATAAGAGTGTTGTATTTTTAAAAGATAGTACAATTACAAAATATAAAGAAAAAGAAGTTTCATATAACAAAGAAATATTATTCTTAAATAAAATTGATTCTAGTCGTGTTCTACAATTAGACAATTTAAATGGTCAAATTAAAGATTATAAGAATCAACGTAATATTTCAGCTGCTGTTAGTGTTGCTTTATTAATATTATCAATATTCTTATGAGTCAAGATTTAAGACAAATAATAAGAGAGGAATATTTGAAATGTGCTCAAGATCCAGCACACTTTTTAAAGAAATATTGTAATATTCAACACCCACAACGTGGTAGAGTTATATTCAATTTATATCCATTCCAGGAAAAAGTATTAAGATTATGGAGAGATAATCCATATTCTATAGTTTTAAAATCAAGACAGTTAGGTATATCAACATTAGCTGCTGGTTATTCTTTATGGTTAATGTTATTCCATAAAGATAAAAACGTACTTTGTATTGCTACTAAACAGGAAACTGCTCGAAACATGGTAACTAAAGTCAAGTTTATGTTTGACAATTTACCATCATGGTTAAAAATAGGAGCTGAAGAAAACAATAAATTATCATTAAGGTTAAATAACGGATCTCAAATTAAAGCAACTTCAGCAAGTAGTGATGCGGGTCGATCAGAAGCAGTATCAATGTTGATAGTCGATGAGGCAGCATTTATTGAAGGTATTGGAGAGATTTGGGCTTCTGCTCAACAAACCTTAGCAACTGGTGGTGGAGCTATAGTATTATCAACACCATATGGTACTGGTAACTGGTTTCATAAAACATGGGTATCAGCTGAATCAGCGGATAATGATTTTCTACCAATTAAATTACCTTGGTTTGTACATCCAGAACGAGATGAAAACTGGAGAAAAAGACAAGATGAATTATTAGGTGATCCTAGAATAGCAGCTCAAGAATGTGATTGTGATTTTAGTACATCAGGTGATGTTGTTTTCTATAATGAATGGTTAGATTTTATTTCAACAACTACTATTAAAGATCCTTTAGAAAGAAGAGGAGTTGATCAAAATTTATGGATATGGAATCCAGCTGATTATAGTAGAGAATATATGGTAGTAGCTGACGTAGCTAGAGGAGATGGTAAAGACTTTTCAGCATGTCATGTTATTGATATTGCTACAAACACACAAGTAGCTGAATATAGAGGACAATTACCTCCAAAAGATTTTGGATATTTTCTATGTGGTTTAGCTACTGAGTACAATAATGCTTTGTTAGCTATTGAAAATGCTAATATAGGTTGGGCAACAATTGATGCTGTTATGGAAAGAGGATATAGAAATTTCTATTACTCACCTAAGAGTGACACCCCAACAGCTGAGTCGTATCTTCAACGATATGAAACACAAACAGGAATGACACCTGGTTTCACTATGTCTATGAGAACACGTCCTTTAGTTATTAATAAATTTAGAGAGTATATTGGTGACAGAAGTGTTACTATACAATCTAAACGTTTATTAGAGGAGATGAAAGTGTTTGTATGGAAAAATGGTAGACCAGAAGCTCAAAGTGGATATAATGATGATTTAGTTATGAGTTTTGGTATAGGAATGTATTTAAGAGACACATCATTAAAATTCCAACAACAAAGTTTAGACTTAACTAGAGCAACATTAAATAATATGTCAACAGCTAGAGGAGGATACACATCCAATGGAGTTCAAAACCCGTTCCAAATTAATGATGGTAGGGGAAATTTTGAAAATATAAATTGGTTGTTATAAAATTAATATTTATTCGTATATAAAAATATAAAAATGGCAAATACAGGCTTATTTACTAGACTACAAAGATTATTTTCAACAGATGTTATTATAAGAAACGCTGGTGGTAATAATTTAACAGTAATTGATAGTAATCAAATTCAAACTAGTGGTGAGTTTGAAACAAATGCTCTAATTGATAGATACAATAGGATATATTCATCAAACACTACATCACTTTTAGGACAACAATTTAACGCTAACTATAGATATTTACGCCCAACTATATATTCAGATTATGATGCTATGGATACAGATGCTATTGTAGCTTCTGCTTTAGATATTATAGCGGATGAATGTACTTTAAAGAATGACATGGGTGAAGTACTTCAAATTAGAAGTAGTGATGAAGATATTCAGAAAATTTTATACAATTTATTCTATGATGTGTTGAATATTGAATTCAATTTATGGTCATGGATTCGTCAAATGTGTAAGTATGGTGACTTTTTCTTGAAATTAGAAATTGCTGAGAAGTTTGGAGTATATAACGTAGTTCCGTTTACTGCTTATCATATTGAAAGACAAGAAGCATATGATAAAGATCATCCCACATCTGTTAGATTTAGATTTTCACCTGATGGTTTGATTGGTGGAGGAGGTGGTGATGGTTATTATGGTATAAATAAATCATTTGGTAAAGATAATGGTGTCTATTTTGATAATTATGAAATGGCTCACTTCCGTTTATTAACTGATGTGAACTTTTTACCATATGGTCGTTCTTATATTGAACCTGCTCGTAAATTATTTAAACAATATACATTAATGGAAGATGCGATGTTAATTCATCGTATTGTAAGAGCTCCAGATCGTCGTATTTTCTATATTAATGTTGGATCAATACCACCAAATGAAGTAGAGAATTTCATGCAGAAAACAATTTCTACAATGAAACGTACTCCGTTAGTAGATCAACAAACTGGTGAGTATAACTTAAAATATAACATGCAAAACATGTTAGAAGATTACTACATTCCAGTTCGTGGTAATGATGCCTCAACTAAAATTGATACAGCGGCAGGATTAAATTATGATGGTATTCAAGACGTTAATTATTTAAGAGATAAATTATTCGCAGCCTTAAAAGTACCTAAAGCTTTTATGGGTTATGATGAAAATTTACAAGGTAAAGCAACATTAGCTGCTGAAGATATTAGATTTGCTCGTACTATTGATAGGATTCAAAGAATTATATTATCTGAATTATACAAAATAGCTTTAATTCACTTATACGTTCAGGGTTATGATGGAGATAATTTGACTAATTTTGAATTATCAATGACTACTCCTTCAATTATCTATGATCAAGAACGTATTGCTTTAATGAAGGAAAAAGTTGATTTAGCTGGAAGTATTTTAGAGAAAAAATTATTACCATCTGATTGGATTTATGATAATATTTTCCATTTAAGTGAAGATCAATATGATGAATATAGAGATTTAATCATCCAAGACCAAAAACGAGACTTTAGATATAAACAAATTGAAAATGAAGGTAATGACCCAGTAGAATCTGGTCGTTCATATGGTACACCACATGATTTAGCTTATTTGTATGGTAAAGGAAGATACGCTGCCAACTCAGAAAATGTACCTGATGGATATGGTGAAGATATTAAATTAGGTAGACCTCAAGAAAAAGCTAGTAATATTAACACACAAAATGATCCTTTAGGTAGAGATAGATTAGGTGTTGCTGATATGAAACGTGATGACCAACCAGGTTTAAAATCATCATTTAAGGGTGGATCACCTTTAGCTTTGGAATCAACTAAAACTGAATTCTTAAAAAATAAAACTTTACTTGAAGAGGCTAAAAAGCAAATCCTCTTTAAGAAGGAAGAGAAAAAAGAATCATTATTAGATGAATCTAAAATTAAAGAATAAGAATCCATATATATTTATAATAAAACTGCAAATTGATGACAGTTAAACACTCAAAATATAAGAATACAGGCATTTTGTTTGAATTATTAGTAAGACAAATTACTGCTGATACTTTATCTGGGAAAACTCCTAAAGCTGCCAATATATTAAAAAAATATTTTGTTAAGACTGAGTTAGGTAAAGAATATAAGTTATATGAAACTTTATTTAAAAAGACAAAATTAAGCGAGTCTAAAGCTGAAATTATCATTAATACTATTGTAGAAAGTTCTAAGACTTTAAATAGATCTACATTAAAAAGACAAAAATATAATTTAATTAAAGAAATTAAAGAGCATTATGATTTGGAAGAATTTTTTAAAATTAAACTTCCTAATTATAGAGCACAAGCAGCTTTATATTCTTTAATAGAAACATACAATAACGAACTATTTAAAAATCCAGATAATATTATTGATAATAAATTAATATTATTAGAATTTTTAACATCAACTAAAGTAGATGAACAAATAGTTAAAGATAATGTATTGAATGAATTTGAAACATATGATCATGATATAAGAAATTTAGCTTATAGAATGATGTTAGAAAAATTCAACAGCAAATATATTAATTTAAATGATAATCAAAAAGTAGTATTGAAAGAATTTATCAATAGTGTTGATAGTGAACCTAAATTGAAAGATTTTTATAATACTAAAGTAAATGAAATTAAAAAAAGTTTATTAGTTATCAATAAAAAAGTTACAGATAAAGCAGTACAAATTAAAATTAATGAAGTCGTTAATATCTTACCATTAATGGATAAGAGCCATAAAATAAAAAATGATGATTTAGTTAATTTGTTACAATATTATGAACTTTTAGAAGAATTAACTAAAGTACATGGCTAATTATCAGTATAAATTAAATAAAAAAGTCAAAGAATCATCAATGACAGGTACTGGAGCAAGTTTTACTCCAGGACAGGGTGAAAATTATGCTACACCTTTTGCATTTAATAAAAATACTACAGCTAAAGGTACTAAAAATATATATTACTATAAACTTGGTTACAAACCAGTTAATCAAAAAGCATTAAATAAACAAGCTAAAGGTATTGAAGTTAAACATTTATGGACTGAAATATTAAGTGAATCTGAGTTTAATGTTGATAATTATTTAGATAGTGTTCAAACCCAAGATCCTAAATTAAAAGAATTTATTAAGAATAGAATTAATGGGTTTAATACTTTAGAGAAAAAATTAAATGTTTTAATACCTTTAATGCAAAGAGCTAAACAAGATACTATAACAACATACCAACAAAAACCAAGTTATGGAATTGTGTATGGTACTGATTTAGCTAATGATTATATCGATGATTTAATAACAATGTTTAAAAAATAAGAAAATGGCAATAAATGTACCTATAAATACAGGTGGAACAATATTAACTCAAGGAAATTCTATAACAGGATCATTTGGTGGGTTATTAGCTTTATCTACAGGATCAATAATAACAACTTCAGGATCTCAAATAACTGGTTTAAAATACATTAATGGTACTAATGCTTCTGGTTATCCTACTGAAGCTACTATACCTACTGTTTTTAATTTAACACCAGGTACTAAATTAGAATTAGTTATAACTTCTTGTAGTTTAGCAGCTAGTAGCGCTCCTGTATTCTTATATTATTAAAATAATAAGACAATGAAATCATTACAAAATCAATATCTTTTAGTTAAAGAAGGAAAAATTAGTAAAGAGCACTTCTTAAAACAAGCTCGTACTTTATTTCCTCAATATGTAAATCAATATAGTACATTTGATAACACTGTTAACACTTTGAAAAAGAAGAGTGTTCTTAGTGAATCTATGGGTGTTGTAGTAACTAAAGGAGCTAATCAAGATTGGATTAAAATCTTTAATGAAAACATTACTGAAGCTGCTAAAGCTATAGAAAAAGAAACAACAAAAGAAGTATCAGACATGAAAATCAGAGGTTATGATTATACTGATACTAAAAAAATTGATAATATCTATAGTTATGCTTTTCTAGAAGGATATTATACTGAAATTAAAGATCCAAAAAACCAAAGTAAAACTGTAGATGAGATTAAAGATATAGTAGCTAAAAATTTAGCTAAAGATGCTTTACATTACGTTAAAAATGGTGCTTTTGGAACTAAAGGAATAGGATACACAGACGAAATTCCAGGACTAGGTAAAAATACTGAACCTAAATCCAAAAATGCTTCTGTATTAGGTGGACGTGATGAAGTAAATTCAGAAAGTGATGTTGTAAAAAATAGTCTTGTTGGACAAACTAAATTTACAAAGAAATCATTAAAAGAATCAATCAATGAAGAAGTAGATGCTTTATCTCTAACTTTTAAAGATGAAAATGAATTTGAAAGAGCAAAAGAACATTTTGAAAATGATTCTGATTTCTATCCTTTTGATATTAATGATGAATTTAGAACTTTCTCCTTTCAAGTAGCAGATCAAGCTGATGCTGATA
>Ga0214923_10008449_pt1 | contig 10953 bp, 9 predicted proteins | sample LL1510_MetaG_FD_177993 | JGI IMG/M metagenome (GOLD analysis project Ga0214923, IMG submission 177993) | Freshwater microbial communities from Lake Lanier, Atlanta, Georgia, United States - LL-1510 | ecosystem: Environmental > Aquatic > Freshwater > Lake | place: USA: Georgia | collected 2015-10-15
AATGTTATAGAGGCAATTTAAGGGGTATACTAGCAAAATTATAAAGCGAGTGATTTTTAAGGTTTGCTTGCTTCAGAGTCTCGCTTTGAGCTTTTGCTTCAAGAAGAATGGAAAAGTATTTCTGGATGCTTGCCCATGACTTTTGCAATTGCTTCAACGATAGAGCTTAGCAGCGTCTCGGGCAATTGATGATTTTGCCCCACCAGTGCTGCATGAACGCGGAGACTTAGCGAAAGGTGACCTTGCCAAGTAATGACGCCGATTCCAATCGGAAAACAGGGTGTTCCTGCGGGAGGGGCGATTGCGATTGCGATTGGCCAGTGATCATTGTGTCGAGCGTTCGCAAAATTCCAGACTCCGAGATTTGAGAACGATCCCATCCAAGAATTACGCTCGCCGCGTAGTCGAGCAAGCCGATATAAATTGTTTTCGCCGAGACCCGCCGACAACTCTGCAATGCTCTGTGTTGCCAAGGCTCGCCATTTGTTGAGCGAGTGGCGGTAAGTTCGCTCAAGTTCTGCAAGTGTGTCGCTTCGACTGAACTGAAGTCCAACCGAGCTTGTGTGGTTCTGTTTGCTCAGGCACTCCAGAGTGCTTTTTCGCATGTTCACGGGCAGCAGCCAACGACAGAGTTGCTGAGATTCTGCAAGTAAATGTTCTGCAGCAACGGTATTCACAAGCCAAAGTAAAAAGACTGTCAAAGATACTTTGTTTTTACGTGCGTGTTCACGCAAGAGCTGACTCGATGGTTGTGAAAAAATTCTCCAGCCAACGTGTTCGGGTGTGTATGTTGCATTCGCCTGAAATTGTTTCCACTGAGTTTGAGATGGGCGGAGATCTTCGATAAGGCCCAAAATTCCTGCTCTTATTGAGGAAAAGGATACTGGAGAATGAAGATTGAATGATGGTATTCTAAATTCATCTCCCGACCATTGCTCGGAGATTTCCAACAGAGCTCCCATGCCATCAAAAGATTCATGGTGAAATTTCCGCTGCTCGTAAGTTCCATCCGCAAAATAAGAATTGATTTCGAAAATATCGCCCCGGCCGAGACGCTTCTCAACTTTAAATATGAGTCCCAAGGAATCGTGTTTCAAGAGAAAACCCATTCGAATGCAGGGATATGAGCGGGGCGCAGAAAGCCAGAGGAAAATTCAGGCAGATTGCTGTGCTCGGGATGGAACACTCTGTAAAGCGAACCTCCGACTTTAAAACCAAAAACACGATTGAGTGTGGATAGAGGTGAGGATTCTTCATCCATGACAATCAAACCGGTAAACAGCCCGGGCAGTTGCAGCGAAGTCTGCAGAGCCTTTGCCAGTAATTGTTGCCGCACTTCCTGGCGTTGCTCAGGCGCAATACTTTTCGAGATCCGGAAGGCAGAGATATATGTACCTGAAGACTCAAATTTCAAATGTGTTTTTTTGTGAACGGCTCGCACCTGGCGCTCATGAGGAGTATTCACGAGCAAGCAGGCAGCGATAATCTGCCCATTTTCAATGAGCACGATTGGCGTTGAGTGATCGCGCAGACGGACGATGTCATCGCAAGTTAGATCGAAAGCCAGAGATCCGAGGTTGCTTTTGTAAAATCCAAGAAGTTCATTGAATGATGCATCGCTCAATTGTGTTGGTGTTGCGAGAACCTTATGCAGACCTGGAGGTTTTGGCCAGACATGCGCTGTGTAACCCATCAATCGGCTATATTCGAGCGGAAAGGACTGACGTGAAAGTGCGGCTTTTGCAGGATGATTTTCGTCCAAGATTGCGGTTAAAAAAAGTCCGCAGTGATTGAAATCCTCGAGTTGCGGGCTTACCTTTACAAAATCTGCAAAGCATTTGTAGAAATTTTGTCTCACACGGTGCGAAACGGAATGCGAAACTCGCAGATCTTGAAGATATCCTACTTCGGTTTGGTTGCCGCGCACGATGGCTTTGCGCGTTGAAAAAGCTCCGACTCCAACAATGCGTTCGTTCTCTGTGCAGACGAGCGCTGAATACCTGTCGGCTTGCAGAGATAACAGTGAGAAATAGTCGTTACCACGCGTGAAGCCGACGCTGAGCTGACCCGAGGTCATTGAGGTTGAATTGATAAATTCAGCAATTGCTTGGTTGTCTTCTCGTGTCGCAAGGCGGAGACCCGAATAACGCTCCGTCAGCGCGCGCAATTGAGGCGTTGCGTTGCTGGAATCAATGAGCATCTCCACCTCAGACATCAAACATGAAATGTATTTTGCTCATATCTGTGAATATCATAAAAATCAACAAGATATTTGGCAGGCAGGTCTGATTCGCATATATTGACGGCCTCCAATCAATGCCTTGAGGAGCTGATGTGTCACCGTTGTTCTCAATGTCATTTCGAAACCTGACTCGCAACCGTCGGCGCACGCTTTTGGCACTCGGTGCAGTGGTGGTTGGTTTATGTGCTCTGACTCTTTTACGCGGGTTCGTTAACGCGGTGCGGCAAGCACAGCTGGCTGCAACGCTCTATGGCACAACGGGGATGCTGCAAATTCACCATAAAGGTTACGTAAAAAATGTTTTAAGCAATCCCCTTGATCTCGCATTTGAAGACTCTTTGCAATTGAGAAAAACCATTCTCTCGACCGCGCATGTCCTAGCATTGTCGCCACGACTACAATTCAGTGGTTCTTTGTCGGCCACCGAGCCGCTCAGTTCAAACCCGCAAGAGCTGGCAAATTCTGAACCGAAAACGACGTTTCTGTCGGCAAATGCCGTCGATCCGGAGTTGGATAGAAAGGTGATGCCGCAGCTCTACGAATGGGTGATTGCTGGTCAGGTTTTTACAAACGCCTCAGACTCTGCTTTTGTCGTTCATCGAGATATCGCAGGGCCGCTTGGTATAGATGATATAAGTCAAAATCTTGCCCAGCCAAAAGAGCAATGGCCTGTGCTCTTGGCACCGGATAAAGAAGGCGCACTTTCGGGAGACGCTCTGCAAATTTCTGGTCTGCTTGGTAGCGCTGTCCCAACCGACAAGCGCCTTGCGCTCGCACCGTTGAAAACGATTCAACGGCTTTTGAAAATGGAAAACCAAATCACCGAATATGTAGTTCGGCTCGATGATGTTGTGCATGCCGAAATTGTACAAACGGAGTTGACCTCCCGACTTGGCGACAAATTTGAAGTGAGTCGGTGGGATGAACTTGCTCCCTTCATCAAAGACCTTCTCAGCAATGTAGACAAGATTTTTGGTTACATTACCGCTGTCTTTTTGCTCGTCATTATGCTCGGAATTGTCAATTCCATGTTTATGAACGTGATGGAACGGGTGAGAGAAATAGGTACCATGATGGCACTTGGTATTCGCCGTGGATACATCTTGTCGCTGTTCGTTCTTGAGGGGGCGTTTTTAGGTGCATTAGGTGCTTTGCTCGGTCTGAGTGTCGGAGTCCTGATCGTATTCGTTGCCTCGCGGATTGGAATTCGCATCCCTGCTCCTGGCTCAACAATCAAATTCGTCTTACATCCATTTGTGACCCAAAAATTTCTTTTTGATTCATTTGTTTTTACAACCTGTGGAGCTGCTTTCGTGAGCTTGTGGCCCGCCTTTCGAGCGTCGCGTTTGCGCCCGGTGGAGGCTTTGTCGGCTGTATGAATATTCTCTATCAAGTGGCAGTTCGAAATGTATTTCGCAATCGTCGGCGCAGTCTCTTTACATTGTCGGCGATAGCCATTGGTCTTGCTGTCGTTTTAATCATCACGGCAGTCTCTAATGCGTTTTACCGATTCTCAATTGAAAACGCGGTGAACGTTAAAATTGGTGCTCTGCAGATCCACAAAAGTGGTTACCTGAGCAACGTATCTCTGAACCAGCTCTCGTTTCACTTTCAATATGGCCAAGAATTGTTGCGTAAAGTTGAGAGCGTTGCAGGTGTAAAGGCCGCGAGTGGTCGAATCGCGTTTCGCGGCCTTGTTTCAAATGGTCGCAATCAAGCGTTGTTTTTCGCAAACGGCGTTGATGTTGAGCGCGAGCAAAAAGTCTGTCCACGTTGGTTGGGAACACTGACTGAAGGCAGTCAACCTCTCTTGCCTTCAGACACAGGTCAGGCGATGGTCGGTCAAGAGTTGGCACGCAGTTTAAATGTTGCTCCCAAAGGTGCTTTGATTCGTTCTGTTGTTTCATCTGAAACTTCGCAACAAACCGAGCCAGGTGAGTTTCTCAATCTCTCGGGTTCAAGTCCTCAAGGACGGCAGAACGCTATTGATGTTCAGGTGAAAGCAACAACCAAATCGCTTCTTCCTCTTGAAGAAAAACGCTCCATCACTTTGCCACTCAGCGCTGCTCAGTCGTTGCTCGGCCTCACCGGTGAAGTCACGGAAATCGCTGTGGCCGTGCACGATCTTGATCACTTGGAAGCAGTTCAACAGCGCCTGCAAGCGGCAATGGGTTCAGAATTTGAAGTGAGCCTGTGGAGCGACGTTCAACCCTTTTTGCGCGACGTTCTTTTTCGACAAAAAGTCTTAATAGGTATTGTGAGCTTTATCCTTTTTATCTTAGTCTTGTTTGTTATCGCCAATACCATGACCATGGCGGTCTTCGAGCGCACACGTGAAATCGGGACGATGCTCTCTGTCGGTATCAAGAAAAATCAAATCCAAAGAATCTTTTTTTCTGAAGCGATTTTTGTCGGCATCATTGGCGCGCTTGCTGGATTGTTGCTCGGCTTAATTGTTGTTTTGGTGTTGAAGCGAATTGGCATTCCATTTGGCTCAGAAGGATTCGAAGAGGGAATGCTTTATCCGTTTTTACAGGTTCCTTTTTCCTGTGCTGCATTTATTGCTGCGGTCTTTTGTGCAGCATTGGCTGGTCTTTTTCCCGCGCGCCGAGCTTCGAATATGAATCCTGTCGATGCTCTTCGTGCCTAATCGAGTTGAAGGGTAATATTCTATGAAAGCACGTTTGATTCTTCATTTCTCTGTTTGTGTTGGATCATTTGCATTTATCACTCTCGCTGTTGAGCCTGTGTCCCGAGCTGCTGAGCTGACTGCTGATGCCCTGATTGAGAAATATGATGCTGTTATGGGGCCTGAGAATTTTGAGTCGTCAGCGCGCATGACAGCAAAGCGGGAAGATGGAACAACGCGGATTTACGACATGCGCTTTGTGAAAAAAGGATCTGAAAAATTTCGAATTTGGTTCAAAGGTCCAGCGTCGGTTGCGGGTCAGGAAGTGTTGCGGGTCGGCGACAACTCGTGGGTCTATTTGCCCAATCTGAAGCGAGCGACCCGAATTGCGAATCGAGATTCGTTTCAAGGCGGCGATTTTAATAATGCCGACGTGCTCAGAGTGAATTATAAAGCAGATTACACGGGAACGTTGGGCCGTTCCGAGAAACCAGACAGCTATCTTCTAGAGCTTAAATCGAAGAGCCCGAACACTTCATACGATGTGATTAAACTTTGGCTTCGTAAGAGCGACACGATGCCAATTCGTGGTGAATATTTTGGCACCAGTGGCAAGATTCTCCGTTCTGCAGAGTTCTCTGACTACAAGGAATTTTCAAAGGGCTATAAGCGTCCTGCTAGAGTCGTTATGCGAAATGAACTCATCAAAGAGCGCTTCACTGAGCTTGTCACACAAACGATGTCGGTTGAGGCAAGTTTTCCTGACCAGCGATTCACTCTTCCCGATCTTGGCAAGTAATTTTCATTGAGATGCGAGCCATGTTTATGTGATGAAAGGTAGGGAAAATGCTCTCGCAGATGACCCAGCGAATAAATAAAAAAACCAGCGTATTTAGTTTTTCTGTGGTGGTTTTTGGGTTTTGTTTTGGTTCGTTTTTTTCTTCTTTGGCTTTTGCTCAAGAGGAATCAAATCCGAAGCATTGTCTTATCTTCGCGTCTTCTAGCGCATGGAATTGCTCAGCCGCTTTTCGTGGAGATTTTGTTCGGCAAAGGTTCAATGAGACTCTTCCCGCGCCGGAAGTTCCCTCTCGCACCTTTCTCGTTGATTTCAATATGACGGGAAAGTCTGAACTTCTAACAAATTTGCGCGTGCACGCGGATGTCGATCTCATTGCCCGAAGGTCGTGGGATTATAAACGGTTAAACTTCCCAAACGATTCAGTGATCACCACTCAAGGGGATTCATCTGACAACCCTGCGTATCGTTCATCCCTATACGAGTTGTATGCCTTATTCGAGCCGGATCCTGAGTATCAACTGACGGTCGGTAAAAAAAGAATTCTTTGGGGCTCTGGACTTGCAAGTAATCCAACCGATCTTCTTAACCCAAGCAAAAGCGTCCTTGATCCAGCACTCGAACGGCGTGGCGCATGGCTGGCACAGTTTGAACATATTCTAGAGAAGGACACCTTTGCTGTGTTCTTTGCGCCTGGAGTTATTGAAGATAAAAATACCCTTCCAACAGACGTTTTTAAGTACAAGACAGACAGCTCAGACAGGCGAGAGAGTCACTCATTGATCGGAGCTCGCTGGTACCATCTTGCGGGTCATGCTGATCTGAATTTGATGGCCTTTTATAGTGATTCATTCAAAGACCCACAGGTAGGTGCATGGAAAGCGGGGGCGTCTTGGTCGCAATCACTCCTCGCCTTAAGTAAGCAGCTCGAAGGTCATGCTGAAATTTTGCTACAGCAAGGGTCTGCACGGAACGCCTCAGACGGCTCTTCGCGAACCAAATCCAAGCAATTCTATACAACACTTTTGCTTGGTTCACGCTACGATTTTGAAAATGAATCGGCCCTGATTTTCGAGTTCTTACATCAGGGAGAGGGAGATTCACGCGACGATTTTATCCAAAGGCGAACCAGTGAAGCAGGCTTGTTACGTTCGCAAATGATTGCTGCAGCGCGTGCTGGACAATCTTCGTCTGTCACTCCGGTCGTTTTTGCCCAGTCAAGCGCTTCAGGGAAGTCCTCGCAGGGCGAGGCCGGCCGCACTGTCAGCGCGTTGGGAATGCAAAATTATTTGCTGGTTAATTATCAACGCTACAAATTTAACGATGACTTGTTCTTGTCTTGGTCTCTTGTTCACAATCTGCACGATGCCTCCGGATTTCAGGGTCCCTTGCTGCAGTGGACGCCGAATCAAACTCTTTCACTCACACTGACAGCGAACACAGATTACGCTCTCTGGCCAAAGACGGGAATGCATGTCGATGGTCTTGGGCGGATTCATGAATTTGAATTGAATCCTGTGACGTCGCGGGTCGGTTTTGAAATTAAATCGTTTTTTTAATGAGGGGGCAGAAGATGAATTCGTCCAATAGCTCGCTGAACGCTTTAGTAAAAGATCAATCAAAGAATCTAATCGAAATTCATAATCTTAAAAAGATTTATCAATTAGGAAAGACAACGGTTGAAGCTTTACGCGGCGTCGATTTTTCTGTCGCGGAGGGCGAATTTACTGTTGTGCTTGGTCCGTCGGGTTCCGGCAAAACAACATTGCTCAATATCATTGGCTGTCTCGATCGCGCTTCCTCCGGCAGCTATCTTCTCGATGGTGAGGACGTTTCGAATAGAGATTTTAACGACCTTGCTGAGGTTCGTAATTACAAAATTGGTTTTATTTTTCAGAATTTTAATTTGATACCAGTCTTGAATGTTATAGAAAATATTGAATTTCCTTGTTTGGTTCGAAAAGAACAGGAAAGTCGTGCACAGCTTCGTGAAAGGGTGCGTGCGCTGTGCGCAGAAGTGGGTCTCGAACGTTTTATGAAACACAAACCCGATGAGCTTTCGGGTGGGCAGCGGCAGCGTGTTGCAATTGCGCGTGCGCTCATCACTCAGCCACGGCTCGTGCTCGCAGATGAGCCAACGGCAAATCTCGACTCCAACACAAGTGATCAAATTCTTGAACTCATGCAGAGGCTCAATCGCGATCACGCGACAACATTTCTCTTCGCAACTCACGACCCTCGGGTCATGGATCTGGCACGCCGCACAGTCCGCATCAAAGATGGTATGGTGGTTGCAAACTGACGTTAAGGAGAACTTCCAACCATGTCCACTCTTGCGGAAACAGCAGATAAGTCGATCCCTGGCGCGCGCCGGATTTTGATAGTTTTAACCTTCATTAACTTGTTCAACTATCTCGATCGCTACGTTCTTTCTGCGGTGCTTGAACCTATTAAAGCAGAATTAAAAATCACCGACGATGGTGACATGGGCCGTCTTGCGACCGCATTTATGCTTGGATATTTTCTGACCTCGCCGTTTTTTGGATATTTGGGTGATCGCTTGTCACGCAAGCGTTTGATGGCGCTCGGTGTTGTTGGCTGGAGTTTGGGCACCTGCTTAACTGGTCTTGCTCAGGCTCTTTCTTTCATGATCTTTTGCCGTGTCCTTGTTGGACTTGGGGAAGCAAGTTTTGGCGCCATCGGTCCCGCAGTTATCTCAGACGCGTATTCCAAGGAAAAGCGCAACGGCGCGATGACCATCTTTTATCTTGCAGTGCCGCTGGGTGCTGCGTTTGGTTTTGTTCTTGGTGGTCTTATTGCTGCTAAGATGGGTTGGCGACATGCTTTTTATTGGACGGGCTTGCCTGGTTTTCTTCTTGCCGCAGTTTTGCTTTTCGTCCCTGAGCCGAAACGTGGGCAAAGCGATGATTCAGCTGAAGGGGCAAAAAAGGTCACGTTTGCGGATATCAAATCACTTGCACACAACAGGCAATATATTCTTGCTGTTGTTGGTTACATTTTCTACACGTTTGCGATGGGCGCGTTTTCATTTTGGGGGCCAACGTTCCTAACCCGCGTTCATCATCTCGATGGTCAGCAAGCGTCGGGTTTTTTTGGCCCCACTCTTGTTCTTGGTGGCGTGCTCGGGACGCTTGTCGGTGGCAAGATTGCTACGAAATGGCAAAAGGCTTCTCCTGCAGGGTACGCTCGACTTTTATCTATTTCAGTTCTTCTTGCTGTGCCATTTGCGTTTTTCGCTTTCATCACAGCAGACCCAATGATGGCGATGGCCTCAATGGCAATTGCACTTGTCTTCTTGTTTCTATCTACGGGCCCTATCAACACCGTGTTGGTGGAATGTGTGCCGGCGAATGCGCGCGCAAGTGCGATGGCAATTTCTATTTTTGCGATTCACGCCTTTGGCGACTTGTGGTCGCCTGAGCTGGTTGGACGCGTCGCTGATGCGTTTAATAGTTTGCAATCGGGAATGCTGATTCTTCCCGGCGCGTTTGTGTTTGCTGCTGTTTTTTGGGGATGGTTGGCACAAGTGCAAAAGCAATTGAAAATTCAAGCTTGAATGCATTGCAGAGGTTGTAGGAATTTTCCTTTCTCTGCAGCCGGAGAAGATTCCCTTCCATTCTCTCAGTCCGTGAGGCACGTACTCACGTTCCTGGTCTGGGAATCGTTCCTCTCAGGTCTTGTTTCGCTCTGTTTTTTGCACAAAGCAATCGGTCATCTTTCGCAATTGCTTCAATCGGGTTAATGAGCTTGCAAATCGGGAGAGACAGCTCATGACCACTTCTACATTGTCCCAAGCAACCATCAAGGCCGAAGATATTGTTGGTTTTACCTGCCGAACACTGTCGTCTATGGGGTCTGAAATACGGCGTGTGTTTCTGCTAGGGCAGAAGTTGCGTGAGGAGAACCCAAATATTGACTTGGTTGACCTCTCGTTGGGGAATCCTGATCTTGAGCCGCCATTGGAGGTTCGCAATGAGCTTGTCAAACTCGCACAAGAGCGGGTTGCGGGAGCTCACCGGTACATGGACAACGCGGGCTATCCAGATGTGCGCGAATTTTTGGCCGGAAGGCTTTGCAAAAGTGAAGGAGTCCCACTCAATCGCGAGAGTGTTTTTCTGACCTGCGGTGCGGCGGGAGCATTGCAAATTCTTCTTCGCACACTTCTTGACCCGGGTGATGAAGTTATTCTTCTCGCACCGTTCTTTTCTGAGTATCGTCCGTACGTGACAAACATGGGTGGCGTGCCGGTGATCGTTTCTTCTGATGAAAATCACCTTCCTGATTTGAGCAATCTGCGTTCATCTCTCACACGCCGCACACGAGCTATTATTGTAAATAGCCCGAACAACCCCTCAGGCGCTTTGTATCCAGAGAGCGTTGTTCATCAGATTGCCAACCTTCTCACTGCTCATTACGAGGAAACCGGTCGCTTGGTGCACCTGATTTCTGATGAACCCTATGCCCGCCTTCTCTTTAATCCTTCTGAACTCGTTTCTGTTCTCAAGCTCTATCCGGCGGCATGGTTGGTGCGCTCTCACTCTAAAGACTTGGGGTTGGCGGGTGAACGTATTGGTTATTTGGCTTGGGGCCCGGCACTTTCACTTCCGGAAACACTGAATGCCCTCAGGAATTCGGCTCGTGCGTTGGGTTTCGTTAATGCTCCCGCTCTTATGCAGCGCCTGTTGCCAAAGGTCTTTCATGCCTCAGTGGACGTCTCACAATACAAGCAACGCGTTGATGCATTCGTAGATGTGCTACAAAAGGGCGGGATATCCTGTGTGCGGCCGCGCGCCTCGTTTTTTGTGTTCCCGAAGTCTCCCATTGCCGACGACAACACGTTCACCGAAAGACTCGTTCAATTTGGTGTTTTAGCTGTTCCTGGGAGCAGTTTTGGAAAGCCTGGCTATTTCCGATGTTCGTTGACCCAGCCCCTGGAGAGAGTGGTCGATGGGGCTCAGCGAATTGTGCGATGTGCTCAATCCAAAAGCTTGAAATAAAAGGCTTAAAAAAAGGTTGAATGTTCGTTGACAAGCTCAGACCGCTTGAGTAAGTCTCCGAGGCTCTCATCGAGCAGGTTCTTTGAAAAGAGAAGAAAGAAGTCACAGAGTGCGGGAAGAGCCGTGCGAAGCGACGAGTGAATTTGAGCAGCGATGCTCAGAGAAGCTTGTAACGGACGCACGGTTTAACCAAATGAACGTCAATGAACGTTTTAAAATAATCATGTAGCCAAATTAAACTTAAGAGTTTGATCCTGGCTCAGAACGA
>Ga0214923_10008450_pt1 | contig 10949 bp, 14 predicted proteins | sample LL1510_MetaG_FD_177993 | JGI IMG/M metagenome (GOLD analysis project Ga0214923, IMG submission 177993) | Freshwater microbial communities from Lake Lanier, Atlanta, Georgia, United States - LL-1510 | ecosystem: Environmental > Aquatic > Freshwater > Lake | place: USA: Georgia | collected...
GATGAATGTAAGTTGAGTTGTGTTACCAATCATCTTCCAGTAACCGCGTTGTTGTTCAGCAGTCATTGTAAGTTGGTTCCAGATGTGCATCCAATCACCATATTGACGATCAATGCGTTGACCACCGATTTCAACTTCAACTTGAGCAATAAGTTGTTCTCCAGGATAATCTAACCAACGAGCATAGACACCACTGCCTTGACCAGCAGCGAATGCACCAATACCCATAAGTTGGTTGATTTCAGGAACAGTTACTTGTAAATAAGTACGGTAAGCAAGATCACCGTTTCTGCTGATAGTACATTGGACACGACGACCAAAATCAGCTTGACCATTGAAAGTTTGTTCAATGGATTCAATCGCAAAGTTTGTGTATCTGCGATAAGTTACTTTCCAGAAAGTAATTTGAGGATTACCTGTACATTTCCTCTACCTTATTTTTCAATAAGGAGTAGACTATATCTTAAAAAGAACTCATATTTGCCTTCATTTTTACTTCAGCCATTTCTCGATTTAATATAAATTCTTTCGAAAACCATTTAGTCGTTGAACCTTCTTCTTTAAATTTTTCTAATTTTTCTAATATATTATCAATTTGATTTATATCAATTTCTTTCTTAGATGAGTTAAATTTGACTGTAACCGGCATTAAATTAGACCAATTCCAACATTTTAATTTTTCATCTTCTAAAATCAAATCAAATTTGCACACAGGTATAATATGGTCAATAGACCAATAAGACCCATAATTTTCCCAATTCATTTCTGAAGTAAAATTATATTCAAACCATTCTCTTAAATACTGAATATTACAACCGATATAATTCATAGTCGAATCATTTTTAATAAGAATGGTTCTTAAACGAGCTGCTAGAGATTTTTTTAATCGATAATTCATATTTGAATTATGTTCATTTCTACACCACTCTGTTTTTTGTTCTTTTAAAAAATCTGGATAACAAGAAATACAAATCTTTTTTTTATAATACTTTTTAAGCTTTGAGAAATCTTTCAATACCTTTTGTTGATTGCACTTTTCACATTTTGCTAAAAAAGTTTCTGCCTTTTTTTGCCTAAGATTTTTCTTTCTTATTTTATCCAATTCATTTAAACATTTTTTACATGTTTTAGAATATGAATTTTCACAGTATTTTCTATATTTATCGATGGGTTTGTTTTGTGTGCATTTATCACACATTTTTTGTTCCATTTCATTTATCATGAACTATTATATTTACTATGTGCATTTTTTTATATTATTAAAAATTATTTAAAATAAAGAAGCTTGGATGCTCATTGCCCATTTCATATAATTACAATTATATTCATCTTATTCATTTTTACTATACCCAAGTTCTTTGTCTTGGCCGCCATTTTCTCACAAAAATGGTTTAGTAGAATAAGCTTTAGGGTTTTCAAGCAATTTGATTTTCTCACCAGGGTTTTTCATATTAGTATAAGTATATCTAATATCCCTGATTAACGTCAGTGGTACTTTTTATTTAAAAAAAGCATCCACAAAGGGCTTTATGAATATCTTATTTTTTCGATATTCCCTGACGTTTTTCTACCCTACAGGTTTTTAAGGTAAACATCCTGCGACGTACCCCTAATATTTCTATTAGGGACAGAGTACACCTTATGAAATTTCAGGTTTGACTAGAACCATCATTAATTCCCGATTGCCGTCTACTCGTTGAACCTTCATCTTATATCTGTCGTTTTTTGATTTATATAATTTAATGCTTGTTGTAATTTTTCATCTAATGGAGTATATTTACTCAAAAATGATTTATCTTTTAAATTAGGATGATGTGATATTCTATAACCTTCTTTACCACTTGAATCTATATAATATCTTATATATTTAGGTAAATCATTATCAATTTCTCGTTTTCTAATACGTTTTGGATAATCTTTTCCTAAGTTTTTTCCAATCATACTAGCACGCTTTAATTGATTTGTTTCTTCTGAATATCTACTTGTACTACCTCCCTCTCTTAAATTATAACCATTTGGAGACATTGTGTTATAATGTTCAATGTAATATTTTTCATAATAATCTAATTCATCAATATTACATTTTTTTAAAATTTCCAATTGAAAATTTTCAGGTTCATATTTTTTAATAGCAGAATTCAGTAATCTACAATAGTTCCTTGTTTTAGAATCTCGTATATGTTCTCTCCATCTATTAATATATCCCCAATTTTTACCATTAGATAATTGTTTAACACACTGTCCTATATACTTTTTATTTGAAGGGCTTGTTATGCAATATATTTCACCCAGACAATCCATTATTATTATAAAATACAAATTTTTAAATTATTTTTCGATATAAGATGTTTGGCTGCGGATTATCCAATCTTTAACGTTTTTACTATGCCTGAGGTCGTTATCCGGAGGTATTATATATGTCACCATATATAAGTAGTAGTTAAAGCTCTAAGGAAGTTCCCGACAATTTGACAATCTCGCAAATCAATTAATTTCATTGATTTACTAGCAAGTTATATAATTGAATAAAATGGTAAATATTCAATTCGTATATTTACACTGTTAATCTATTATGGAGATATACGACCCATAATAGCAGCTCACTGTTGGCGCCCAGTGATGGTTAAGCGCCATAGGCGACGAGTTGCATTAGACCACCTCCCATTTTTTATAATATTGCTAAAGAAAAAAAAATTTTTGAATTTAATTTAATTATTTAATTATTTAATTAAATAATTTCAAATTGTTTTAAAGCGTTTTATGCAATTATTTTATTTAAATCAAGATTTGACTTCATAAAATGGAGCAAATACTCTTCTTGTAATACTTCTTTTTTCCCTTCATGTTTTTTTGAAAAAATATAAGAATCTTTTGATCTCTTTATACTCCAGCCATCCTCTATTGCATTATATAAAAAAATCATTTTTTGAAATTGAATTGCATCAATTTTAAAATCTTCTTTTTCTAAATGTTTAAAAGATTCTAGATTTAATTTTAATTCCATTGCTATAAAATGAGAAAATGAAAATTTATTTTTAACTAAGTTGAATTAAAAATACTTAAAAATTTATGCAAATATTTACATTATAATGAAATATTTTACTATTCAAGGTGAGAGATGCAGTGGTACTCATTTTATACAATATGCTTTAACATTCAATTTTCATATTGAATACAAGATCTTGTTAAATGAAAAACATCTAAATGAAAAACATTTTTTTGGTTTTAATGAAAATATTTATAATGAAGAAAATAGTAATAATATAATTTTTTTTTATGTAGTAAGAGATCCGGTTGAATGGATAGATAGTTTTTTTAAACGATTACACCATGTGCCTGCTGAAAATAAAAAAAGTATCGAAAATTTTATTAACAATGAATTTTATAGTATTTATGAAGAAGGTCCAAAAAATAAAGAAGAAATAATGGAAGATAGGAACATAGTAACTAAAGAACGATACAAAAATATTTTCGAATTGAGAAAAATTAAGAACGATTATATGTTAAATCATGTTAAAAATAAAGTAAAATATTTTTATTTATTACGATATGAAGATTTACGAGATAATTATGAAGCAACATTGGAAAAGATAAAAACAACTTTTGGATTGGTACAAAAACAAAATCAATATGTTCCAGTGCCTAAATACAAAGGCACTTATAAAGTTGATTATTACAAAAAACCAATTTTACTTAACCATGAAATACAATATAAAATAAAACAAAGTGTAGATTTACAACAAGAACAAGAACTTGGTTATTTATTATAAAATATTTCAAAATTTATAAAAATTAATTCTTATAAAAATATATTATAAAAAATATATTATAAAAATTAATTACAAGTTAAATAAATAATGTTATATTTAAATAATTGATTAAATAAATATGCCAAGTTTTAAGCCCAAAACAATGAAAAAAATTAAAATAAACAAAAAAGACACAATTACGATTGATAATAAACACAAAGAGATTATGAATGAATTTACAAAAGACGAAACAGACATTGTACCATCTTTAAAATATGAAAAACAAAATTTAAAAAATAAATTAATTAATAAAAATGAGCAAATAATGGTAGAAGAAAAAATGGAAATAAATGATCGAATACAAGAAATAACCAGCAAAATTAAAGAAATTAAAAATAAAAAAAAAGAATATTTATTAGATAATTCCAAATTAGTATTTGATTATTTTGAAAATAAAAAAAATATTTCCATAAACCAAACATCTACAAATAATTCATCAAATATCAAAAGCAAATTAGTCACATCATTCTTTAAAATAAAAGAAAACAAAAACGAAGAAAATCACGAAGATAAACAATATACTCAAAACAATAATATTGTTCAAAAATATTTAAGTAGTATTGATGATAATTTTCTAGATATTCAATCATTTATTCAACAAACAGATATTTGTAAATATTGCTTTAAAGGTGAATTGATTCCATTAGAAGATGATGGTTTATTAATATGCAATCAATGTTCAAGAAATACTCATTATTTAATCGAAAATGAAAAACCGTCTTACAAAGAACCACCGAAAGAAGTATGTTTTTATGCTTATAAACGAATTAATCATTTTAAAGAAATTTTGGCACAATTTCAAGGCAAAGAAACTACTCAAATACCAGTGGACGTAATTGAAAATATTAAATTACAAATTAAAAAAGAGAGAATCGATTTAATCCACTTGACGAATTATAAAACTAAGGAAATACTGAAAAAACTTGGTTACAATAAATATTATGAGCATATACCTTTTATTAAAGATAAATTGGGGATCAAACCACCTGTAATGACGCAAGAATTAGAAGAAACCTTGTGTAATTTATTTGTCGAATTGCAGGCGCCGTATTCGAAATTTTGTCCTGATGATCGGGTTAATTTTTTGAATTATTATTATACAGCTTATAAATTGTGTGAATTGTTAGGAGAAGATCAATATTTAAAAGACTTTCCAATGTTAAAAGATCGAGAGAAAAGAGTGGAGCAGGATATTATTTGGAAGCAAATTTGTGAAGAATTGGATTGGGAATTTATTCCAACAATTTAATAAGTGATTAGTAAATTGGGTTTTCATCTTGTGGTAAAATTTGTTTTTCGGATTTTTTAATTGAATTTTCTAATGATTCCTGTTGACCTCCTCTTTTATTTTTTCTAGTCTTCTTTCTTGAATTAATCTTGTTTTTTTTTTTTTTCTTAATGCTCTTTTTTCCTTTTTTAATTTTATTTTTTTTTGTGGGTTTCCTTTTATTTTTTTTGGTTTTTTTGTTGGATTTTCTTTTACCTCCCTCTATTGATTCAATGGTTGTATTGAAAGAATCTTCGGTTCCATTTTCATTTTCGTCTACGTGTAAATCAGATAAATGAAGAGAACCTTGACTTTCAGGTTCATTTAAAAATGAAACATCATCGTCAAATAATGAGTTTGATTCTATAGTTGTATTTTGAGATTCACCTAAATTTTGTTGTGATTCATCCAATTGTAAATCAGATAAATGGAGCGAATGGTTTTCATCGCCGCTAATATTGGATAAATTCATGAAATATTCTTCTTCGTCCGCACCACCCCTTTTCTTATTTTTTCTTAAAGGCATAATAATATATTACAGAGAGAAATATATTATTCTAAAATATGGTTTTGTGTCTTTCCTTATCATAAATCCAAATTTCATAGTGATAACCTAATTTTTCGGCAGATTCTTTTTTCTCAAAAACTTATGGGAAGAAAAGTATAGATATATTCCTGAATAAAATAAAGGAAACTTTTGGAAAAAATATTTTGATTGGTTATGGAAATTGGAGTAGAAGCACACAAATGAAACATTTTATGCCTACGATGAACAAAGGTTTGAGAAGACTAATACACAAAAAATACGATACCATCATCATTAATGAATGTAATACAAGTAAAAGATGTTGCGATTATAATAAGGATTTAGAGTATTACAAGGATAAAGAGGGGAAGAAAGTATTTCGTCTATTAAAGTGTTCTGACTGCGTGAGTTGCGAAAACAAAAAAATCGTATTCAGGACACGAGATGCGAACTCTTCTATAAACATAATGAAATTAACGCAATCTTGGATTGAAACCCAAGAACGACCCTTATGTTTTCAAATTTCGTCTTTCACCTCTTCAAATCCTGAAAGGAAAAAGGAAGAGGAAAAAGTAAGACCATCGTAGGTGAAATTCCTACTATTGATTTTACACTTTTTATTTTTTAGCGTCTATAATGGGTGTTTTAAATGTGCAAAGGTGTAAAAGATTTATTACAATTTTCTTTATTACATTTTCCTTCTATATAACTCTCCCTTGTAATATTATCATTTGAGTAATTATTTAGTAAATCAATGTTATTTTCTCCACAGTATTGATACAAACATTCATTGTTATATTTCATTTTATATATTTACTAAAGATATATATTTAAGTTTTTTTACGAAATAAGTATTAATTTGTATTTATTTTTTCCTTCCTTCTTAAATAAGATATTCGGTTATATTCTTTTCTTTTTTCAGGATCAAGAGGTTTATTTTGTATTTTTTTTATAATTTCTTCCTTATGGTTTTCATAATAATTTTTACTTCTTGATGGTGCTGTATATTTTTTGAGATGTTCTTTTGTTTCATTTAATTCCTTTTCTAGCATTTGTATTTTCTCTATTAATAAATTGTTTTCTTTTTGAAGTTCTTCGTTATTCATTATGGTAATATTATAAAATATTTTTATATAATTTTAAGAAATCATATAAAATTTGTTTTGTTACTGAGAAATTTATTTTAAATAAAATTAATTATTTTTGTGATCTTATATCGTCGCAATTATAAACCTCCTGGGAAGCCCACCAAATTAAACCCAATTCCTGCGCCGGCGCCAGTTCGCGCCGTGACGCCCATACTAGGAATATAAGTATCTAAGATGCTGAATGTAGCAGCAGCGGTTAAAGCAATCAAAACAATTTCCTCGATATTCAAGGAACGTTTAGGAATAGCATAAGCAGCAATTGCGACCATTAAACCTTCAACAAGATATTTAATAATTCTCTTGACTAATTCTCCAACGTTAACTAAACCGTTCATTATATTAAATAAAAAGAAAAAAATATATATTGTGCGATAAAAAACTTAAAATAATATAGCTAAATAATTCAAAATGAATCATTCTAAAGAATCCAGGCCAAAAAAGAAAGGTTTCGAGAGAAAACAAGAAAACGGAAAACCAAATGCAAAATATGTGGATTTATTAGAAGAGGATAAGCCGATTGCTGGGCAAAAATTCGTATGTGTTTCTTTTGTATCCCCGGAAAAAATAATGAAACAAAAAGAAATATTTTTCTTTGAACAATTCCTAAAGAAATGGGAATTGAATAAATCGATGGAAAAATTTGTTCAATTTCTTAATTTTGTATCTTATAAGTACAATATGAATTTTGAAGATTTAACAAATGATTTCAAAGAATTTGTGAAAGAAGAAAAAGAAGCATTGAATAAATCAAATATGGAAGATGAATACAAGACTTTCTTAGATAACAATGAAGAAGATTTAGAAAAAGAATTCGGTGTTCAATATAATTTTCAAACATGTACACGAGGTATTAAAATACGTGGTTCCTATCCAACCATGGAAGAAGCAGAAATTCGTTGTAAAATGTTGAGAGAAATTGATCCACATCACGATGTATTTGTAGGACCGGTGGGGTTATGGATGCCTTGGGATCCAGAAGCATATAAAACCGGTCGTGTAGAATACATGGAAGAAGAGTTGAATCAGTTGATGCATGAAAAGAAGAAGAATGAAACAAATGCGAAGACTGCCTTTGAACAACGATTGAAAGAAGCAAAACAAAAAGCAATTGAAGAAAATATAAAAAATGCAGAAAAATCTGGAAACACACTTACGCAAACAATAGATGAACATGGAAATTTAATTGGTATCAATAATGTAAATACACAGGAACAAGCATTGAAAGATCAAGACAATATATCCGCCGCGGACATTCGTATGGAATTATTTGAAGGTGAAAATATTGTTACAGGTAAAAGTGATTATGGACAGAGTGAATTAATTAGTGGGCCTTTTGCTAGTAAGAAGGAATAGATAACATATAATTAAATTGAATTGATAATATAATAAATACAACATAATTATTATATTAAAAATACCATATAAAAAATATTTATATATTTATATACTATATAAAATGTCACAACATATTGATAAAATTATTTATATAAACTTAAATAAACGAACTGATAGAAGAGAACAAATAGAAGAAGAATTAAATTCTTTTGGGTTAGAATATGAACGTTTTGAAGCAATTGAAACTCCTGGTTTTGGAATTGTAGGATGTGGTTATTCACATTTGAATGTTTTAAAATTAGCAAAACAACAAGGTTACAAAAATGTTCTCATTTTGGAAGACGATTTTAAATTTTTGATATCTAAAGAACAGTTTGAACAAGAACTATCCAATTTTTTTGAATTAAATATAAATTATAATGTTTGTATGTTATCATATTTATTAATCGATCAATTACCAACAGATTATGAATTTATAGTAAAAGCTTTAGATGTTCAAACAGCATCAGGATATATAGTACATTCAAATTATTATGATAAATTGATCGAATTATATGAATGGGCAATACCCTTATTAGCGGAAACAAAACAACATTGGATTTATGCAAATGATCAAATATGGAAACGTTACCAAAAAGATGATTTATGGTTTTGTTTTAAAACAAGAATAGGTAAACAACGTGATGGTTTTAGTGATAATACATATGTTTATTCGTCTTATAATTGTTAAATAATATAAACGATTTTTTTACATTATTAAATATTTACAGTGTTTTCATACACATTGTATATAATAAGCGATTGCTAAAATAAAGTAAAAAACTATTTACAACAATCATAATTAAATTAATCATGATATGTGAATTTAGTATTTTATAAAAACGTACAATAAAAACCAATATGAAAAGAATAGACATAATCATTACAATGAAACCAGCCACAGAGAAAAAATAAAAATAATCACAATATTTTTTGTCTAAAGGTCCAAACAAACTTTTGGATAACATTTATATATATATAAAATAGTATATATTTTTTCTACCATTTATTCGTTTTTTTTACACTGATTTTCGGTCCAGAACCGCGTTTCTTTTGTGAATTTGGATCATATTTTTCTTCGTCATCATCCGAGTTGTATCCCTTGGACAATTCCCAGAATTCTTTGGATCCAAGTTTGAAGTCATTGTGCGAGTCAGCCTTGTACCAGAATACCTGATCTTGTAATTTATTGGATTTCACATTGTTATTTATGACTAGACACTCGTAATTTTCTGTGCATTGATCCATTACTTGACAGAAGGATTCAAAGGTTGGAAACATACCAGCGTAATTTTCATAAATACGTTTTCGATTTGCGATATAATTCTCTCTTAAAATAAACACATAATCAATGTTAGTCCTCAAAGTCGGAGGTATACCTAATGGATATTGCATAGTTATGATCAACATTACCTTCCAGTGTCTTCCGTTCATAAATAATAAACGCATCATTTTATCTCGTGACCAAGTGTTATCATAAAGACAATCATCTAAAATCACAAAAGCACGAGGGTCAATTGTACTGCGTTTATAGGTTTCCATTTCTTTTTTAATTTGTTTCAAAACTGTACGTTGTCGTTTTAAAATATTCTCAATAATAGCAGTATTATATTCATTGTGAACAAACAATTTTGGTACCATTTTACCATAGAAACCGTTCCCTTCTTCTGTCCCAGAAATAACAGTTCCAATAGGAATTTCTTGCTGATAATAAAGTAAATCACGAACTAAAAATGATTTACCTGTATCACGCTTACCAATTAAAACAACAACTGGACCCTTATTTTCATTTGGTTTGAAACTAATACTTCTCATATCAAATTTTTTTAGTTCTAAAGTCATTTATTAAATAAACGATAAATTAAAAAAAATATTTATACGAATATTTACGCAATTCAAAAATATATAAGTTAAAATCACAGTTAATTTATATATTCTTTAGCTAAAAATGGTAAATATTAATTATCAAAAAAGAAAGAATCATGAACTTTTTAAATTTTTTGAAAAACCAGAGACTCTTTTTCTCTCTAAAACTCAAAATTACATTCCAATTTACAAAAGATTTTTTGATTTAAATAATAATAATTTCAATAATATTAATTTAAATCATCCATGGTATATTTCAGATATTCATGAAAATATTGAAGAAAATCAAAATTTATTTCAATGTAAGATTAAAAATATTGAATCTCAACAAACAAAGATTAAGCCGATATTTTTTAAATTTGCTCCCCTTCTAGACCCATTTAAATATTTAGTTGGTAAATATGATATTAATAATGAAAATTTATTTGATTTACCAAACATAAATTCAAATGAAAATACTATTATTTCAAAAATCTTAGATGTAAATAATTCTGCTTATGTTGATGGATTTTTTTTATATTTAACAAATTATTTATTTCACAATCATCATTTTATGCATGGTATTGATTATTATGGTTCCTTTTTATCAATAAAAAATGATTATAAAATTAATGTCTTTGATGATTTAGAATATTTAATAAGTTCAGAATTTTTTAATAAAAATAAAAATATTTTATTCAAAATTGATAATTATGAACATTTATTTAATGAAAAAACAAATTTAATACCATTAACAATTGATCATAATATAAGTTTAAAATCAAACATTTCTTTTAAATCCTTAAACAATGAATTATTTGAAGACATTTTTGAATCTAATAATATAAATTCTGATAATGATAATATATTTACCTTAAATGATTTAAAGGACATGGATCAATTAGAAGACATGAATCAAATAAATATTTTACAAGACAATAATCTAACAACTACTTTAAAATCAGGCTCTTCTTGTTCTT
>Ga0214923_10008452_pt1 | contig 10946 bp, 9 predicted proteins | sample LL1510_MetaG_FD_177993 | JGI IMG/M metagenome (GOLD analysis project Ga0214923, IMG submission 177993) | Freshwater microbial communities from Lake Lanier, Atlanta, Georgia, United States - LL-1510 | ecosystem: Environmental > Aquatic > Freshwater > Lake | place: USA: Georgia | collected 2015-10-15
CGCAATTTCCAGTTCTCAAAAGATTTAAAGTTGAGACTGAAATTGAACAGATAGTAGGTGTTGTAGTGGAAAATATGACGCCAGCACCACTCGATGCGGTTGCTGATAATGCAAGAGAACTGCTAGATAGATTCACATTAGTAGTTGGCGAAAAAGCAATAGTTTGTAGGTCACGAGAAACTTCAAATGAAACTGAGTAAAGATCTGATGCAAGGTATGAAGTGGTTGCTTCACTTTGGTAGGTAAGTGTGCAGGTGCCACCACCTACAATTTGAACATAAAATCCAGCTGCAATACACACGGTTGGAGTAGTTGCTTTTGGCAGAATAAATACTCCCGATGGACTATAAACTCTAAATATTTCTATTGATTTAGGTAGGTTTTTTGACGTCTGATTAGCAATGGTTCCAATTACTAACTCAGGCTTACTTCTAGCTGAAGTAATTGTTACATTCTGTACAGATTCTTTAAGAATATAATCTTTAGTTCTTGAAGTAAATACCTTAAATGTACAATTACCAGTTGCAATTAATTTTAACTCTTTACCATCAGTTGAACATACTGATGGTGTTGATGATGAAACAATAAGTGAAAGTGTTGGGACTCTTAGTTCGTAGTATTTATTTGGATCGTACTTCTCACCCACCTTCCAAATTGGTGGGTTATTGTTGTTATAAATAGCAGGGTTGTTGTATGCAATACCCAAAGTTTTGTCATGAGTTGGCCCAACAAAGGTGTCATAATTTAAATTTAAATCTCCACTATTTCTAACAAGTAATGCAGATTCTGCTCCAATTAAGTCGCGTAACTTACTTGTTGTAATAGTGCCTGTACCGTACTCATAACCAGCTGATGGGTTGTTACTTACTTCATTAACTGTAACCGTATAAGCACCAGCTGTAATATTTTGTGGAACAACTAAACTGCCCTTAAATGTCACTTTAGTAAGTGTTGGATTTACTGGAGCATCATTTCTATTTAGTGTTGCAGCTAAAGTGCTGCCATTAGGGCCAGATAGATTTACTTGGGTACTATTATTTTTAATTCCACTTGGGTGAGAAACTACTAATTCAAATGCAACGGTGGTGTTTGCTGAAATTAATTCAACCTCATTAGGGGTAAAGGTAAACGATTCAACTTTTGGCTGGGAATTAGCACTCGTTACTGTGGGTTGAAATATTGATAAAATTATAGCTACCACAAGAATTGACTTAAATTTCATTTAGTGACTCCCTAAGTGACAATATACAAACTATACAGGGAATTTCAAGACATTTTTGCAATTTTACGCTTAATACGGCAAATAAGAAAGTTATTGTTAAGATATTATTAGTATATTTTAAGTGAACTAGAGTATTATTATGAAAAATTCATGATGTTCGTGTTGAGGAGAGCGTACTTTGAAAATTTTTAATGGAGCGTCAATTTTAATAACTGGTGGGACTGGTTCAATTGGGTCATATTTAACTTCAGAATTACTTAAAAACTCAAAAATAAAGAAGATTGCCGTTTACTCTCGCGACGAATTGAAGCAGCACGACCTCAGAGTCAAATTCAAAAATAATGACCGGCTCAGGTGGTTTTTAGGCGACGTTAGGGATCAATCTCGCCTAACTAGGGCGCTAAATGGAATTGATTTTGTCATCCACGCTGCTGCACTTAAACAGGTAGATAGTGGCGAGTATAATCCAATGGAGTTTATAAAAACAAATGTTATTGGAAGCCAAAATGTAATTGAAGCATCGATAGACGCAAAGGTTAGAAAAGTAATTTCACTTTCTACAGACAAAGCTTCATCACCTATTAATTTATATGGTGCAACAAAATTAACTTCAGATAAGTTATTTATAGCGGCCAATAATTATAGCCAAGGCTTTGGAACCAGTTTCGCAGTAGTAAGGTATGGAAATGTTATGGGTAGCAGGGGTTCGGTGGTACCACATTTTCAACAGTTGGCGAATAACGGAAAAACATTACCTATTACAGATTTTAGAATGACAAGATTTTGGATTTCAATCTCCATGGCGTCAAAATTTATTCTGGATTCGTTCACACTGATGAGAGGAGGTGAACTTTATGTACCAAAAATTCCAAGTATGAAGATTGTAGATTTAGCGCGTGCAATAAGCCCAAATTCAGAATTGGTTGAGACTGGAATACGGCCTGGGGAAAAAATTCATGAAGAAATGATTTCACTAGAAGATGGTCCCAGGACTGTTTTGATTGAGAAGAATCGGTATGTGATTTTACCAATAGTCACAGAATGGAATTATATCGAGCCATTAGGTGAAAAAGTTCCACCTGGATTTATGTATAGATCTGACACAAATACGGAGTGGTTGTCTGAGTTTGAACTAAATCAATTTTTAAATTTAAATCGAGATGAATGAAAATAAAGTTCTAATCTTAGGGGCCACAGGTTTTTTAGGCAGTTATTTCAATAATTTTCTTCAAAATAAATCCATAGCACATTCGAGTAACTTACGATTTAAGAATATTTTAAAAAATCAAAAAATCTTATTTCAAGAATTTCATGATGAAAGCAGTATTAATCAAATTTTTAAAGTTAAGAACATAGATAAAATTATTAACTGTATTGCAATAAGTGACATTGAAAAGTGTGAAGCGAACTCCGATTTAGCCAAGTGGGTGAATTCAGACATCCCAAGACTTCTTGCAAAGAAAGCTTATTCAAGCGGAATTCAATTAATTCACTTATCAACGGATGCTGTATTTTCGGATAATTATACTTTCCCGACCGAGTTAAATGTTCCGCAACCTAAATCAATTTACGGTAAAACTAAATTAAATGGGGAAATTAACGTAACAGAATCTAACAAAAAAGCATTGATTTGCAGAGTTAATTTTTTTGGGTGGAATGATCGCGGAAAATCATTATTTAATTATTTTTATTCTAATATTTCTGAAGGAAATTCTGTTATTGGTTTTACAGATATTTTTTTTACCCCAATTTATGCAGCTGATACAGTGAAAATTATTGTGAATTTATCAAAATTAAATCTGAGTGGTATTTATCACGTAGTTGGAAATGACAGAATTTCTAAGTATCAATTTGCTTTAATGGTTGGTAAAAAAATGGGGTCTGATACCTCGAAAATTGAACCAAGTCTAGCTAAAGGAAATACTTTTAGCCTTTTTAGAAGTAGAGACCTAAGTCTATCTAATGCTAAACTAAGAGCTCTAGGAGTTAATATTCCTTCAATTTCGCAAGGATTAGATGATTTGTTCAAAGAATTGGAAAGTGTGAATGACGGAATCTCGCATAAGTTTACCTAGTTCAAAATTTTCGCCTACATATTTTGTCGCAGATATTGCAGCAAACCATGATGGTTCCCTTGAAAGAGCTATAAAATTAATAAAATTAGCGGCGGCATCAGGAGCTAATGCTGCAAAATTTCAAAATTTTAAAGCTTCAACTATTGTATCCAAAAAGGGCTTTAGTGAACTTGGTAAGAAGTTATCTCATCAGTCTAAGTGGGAAAAAGATGTTTATGAGGTATATCAAGATGCTGAACTTCCCTTAGAGTGGACTGAAACTTTGATTGAAACTTGTATCGAAAATAATATTGATTATTTCACTGCTGTTTACGATGTAGATTTAATTGATTTTTTTTCAAATAAAATGAGTTATTTTAAAGTTGGTTCAGGAGACATAACATGGAAAAAGTCTTTAGAATTAATTGCTTCTAAAAATAAACCAGTTTTATTAGCAACAGGTGCCAGTGAATTATGGGAAGTTCAACGCGCTGTTAATTTATTGTTAAATTATAATATACAAGTTGTATTAATGCAATGTAATACAAATTATACTGGAGAAGAAAATAATTTTGATTTTATAAATCTTCTAGTATTGAGTGAATTTCAGCGTCGATTTCCGAATGTAATATTGGGTTTATCAGATCATTCAATCGGTCATATTGCAGTTTTAGGTGCTGTGGCCTTAGGTGCAAGAGTTATAGAAAAACATTTCACAGATGATACTGAGAGAGTTGGTCCTGACCATTCGTTTTCTTTAGATCCGCTTCAGTGGTCAACCATGGTAAAAGAGACAAGAATCCTGGAACGATGTTTAGGCGATGGACATAAAAAAGTTGAAAAAAATGAATTAGACTCCAGAATAGTTCAACGGAGAGCCTTACGTTATAAGAATTCTATGAAAGCTGGTAATAATATCAATGAAAAAGATTTAATCGCACTCCGTCCCGCTCCTGAAAATAGTATAAATCCATTTAATATAGATAAAATTTTAGGGAAGGTATTACAAAATGATGTCGATGCGGATCAAATTGTTAGAGAAGATGACTTCAAAAGTGACTGAGATTTTATTTATTGCCGAAATTGAGTCTATACATTCCAAAAGGTTTGTAAAAACTCTAACAAATAAATTTAATGTAGATGAGTTTTATTTGAGAGGTTCAGCACTTCATGAAGATGTTTCTAAATTTGGAAATTCAAAATGTATTATAGCTTGTCCTTTAACTTCAGGAATTAATTCAATTCCTAATAATATTAATTTGCCAATTATTGGAATTTGTATGGCGCTAGAAATTAACGAAGACTCAAAAGATCCTAAAATTAATATCCAATTAAAAAAAAATGTTTCAAGATGCAGAGCCATCGTTTGTGACAGTGGTTATATAGAAAAAGTTTTAAGAGACAATTTTGATTTTAAGGGTGATATTTTAAGAATAGTATATGGATGCGATCAATCAATTTTTTTACCCGTGGCCTTAAAAAATTCAAATACACTGAGAATTATTTCTACTCGAAATTGGACTCCCGTACATTCAAATGGATTATTAGTTGATGCCCTTAAAATCCTGGAAGAAAAGGGAATTAATTTTAAAGCTAGTTTTTATGGTAAAGGTATTGAATTAAATAAAACAGAAATTTCAAAAATAAAACAATTTCGTAATAATCAAGTTACAATTAATGGCCAATTTTTGAACTCTTTCTTACCTACAATTTTTCAGGAACACGAAATTTATATTTCAACTTCAGTTTCTGATGGAACGTCAGTGTCTTTAATAGAGGCGCTCAGTGCAGGAAGAATATGTATCTGTAGAGATTTCCCGTCGAATAGAGAATGGATAATACACGGTGAAACAGGATATTTGTTTACTGACTTAAATGATTTAGTTGAGATCTTAGTAATCTTAAACAATATGGATTTTAATAACAAAATGAATATATCTGAGGCAGCAAAGAGATATGTTTTAAACCGGGGTGACTGGAAAACTAATGCTCCAAAGTTTTTAAATCTAGTTTCGAGGTACGTTAGTTGAGAGACTTAATTCTCGGGAGTGCACAGTTTGGAAAAGGTTACGGAACTTATATTAAAAGTCCGGAAATAAGTAAAAGTAATTTAGCAGGTATATTAAATCTTGCAAATTCATATGGAATTGATCTAATCGATACATCACTCAATTATTCAGGAGTTACTAAAAAATTAGCCTCTCAAAATTTATCAAAAAAATTTAAAATTGGCACAAAAATAGAATTTAAATCAAATAATCAACTTCTTATCCTAAAAAAACTAAAAAATAATCTTACTAGATTTAATTTAGGATTTTATGAGAGTATACTTATTCATAATTGGGCCACACTTTCAGAACAAGAGCGAATAAATGGAATTAATTTTTTGTATAAATTAAGAGACTTAGGTTTTTCGAAAAAAATTGGTCTGTCAGTCTATGATACAAAAGAGCTATCGAGATTATCGAAGAAAATAGATATAATTCAAGCGCCACTCAATTACTTTAATTTATTGTTTTTAAACGATAAAAAAGTATTTGCGATGAAGGAGCATGGAACCGAGTTTCATGCTCGAAGCATATTTCATCAAGGAACTTTGATAAATCACTCAAATTTGCCGCATCATTTTAAAAAGGAGATTTTAAAATTTAAAATGTTTTCAAAACAATTTAAATTATCATATTTACAAGGCGCGTTGTCCATTTTTGATTCACAAGAAATTTTCTCAAAACTTGTTGTAGGTATAAATACAAGAGAAGAGTTATTTGAAATTATTAACTGTCCAGTTAGTAATTCGAAAGTTAATTTGAGTTCTATTGAAGCATCAACTTCAACTAAATTTAAAGATCCCAGAACTTGGAGAAAAAATTTATGACAATTGGTATTTTGCAAGCGAGATTATCTTCAAGTAGATTTCCTGGAAAAGTTTTAATGGAAATTAATAGTAAACCGATGATATATTGGCAACTTGAACGAGTTCGCAAAGCAAAATTAATTAGTGAAATTGTTGTGGCTACTTCGTCGTTAAAATCAGACGATTCACTTGTTAGTTACCTTGAATCAATTAATCAACCTTTCGTTAGAGGATCATTAAACAATGTCAAAAGTAGATTCGACAAAGTACTTAATAAGTACTCGTGTGACCAATTTGTTCGCTTAACTGCTGATTGCCCAATGGTAATGCCGAGTTTAGTCGATGATTTAATTAAGAGATTTAAAAGCTCCAATTTAGATTATCTTTCCAATACATTAGCGCCTACTTATCCAGACGGTTTAGATGTTGAAATTATTCGAACTAGGCCATTTATGAGACTAGGGTCTAAAGCACTATCGGATATTGAAAAGGAACATGTAACCTATGCAATGTACTCGAGAAAAGGTCAATTTTTAGTTGAGAATTATAAAAATGAAGTTAATTTGAGTCACTTGAGATGGACTGTTGACTATAAAGAAGATTTTGACTTTGTTTCTAATGTTTTTGCACATTTTAAGGGATATGAATCCAAATTTACAATGAATGATGTGCTAGATTTACTTTCAAGTAAGCCACACCTAAAAAGTAGTATTGATGGGAGTAGGCGAAACGAGTCCTTGAATAAAGAAATTACGTTTGGACCGAGAGGAAATCATAAACAGATACTTTAAATCTGAGATGCATCTAGCACTTGCAGAAGCTTTCATTCCGCTAGGTTCACAAACATTCAGTAAATCCAGGACTCAATATCCGGTTGGCGCATCCCCTCTTTTTGCCAAATATGCCAAGGGTTCAAAAATACAAGATCTTGATGGGAACTGGTACATAGATTTGGTGAATAGCTTAGCTGCAGTTACTCTTGGTTACAATAATAAACTAGTTACTAATGCAGTGAAAGCACAACTAAAAAAAGGTGTTATCTACTCGTTACCAGGAGTTTTAGAACAACAGGTAGCATCAAAAATTGTAGATTTAGTCCCCTCTGCTGAGTTAGTTAGATTCGGCAAAAATGGTACGGATGCTACATCTGCTGCTGTTCGTCTTGCTCGCGCTCACACTAATAGAGAACTTATTGCTGTGTGCGGGTATCACGGCTGGGCTGACTGGTACATTTGCTCTACAAGCAGGAGTAAAGGAGTTCCAAACGCCACGAAGCAACTTACAAAATCTTTTAAATATAACCAAATTGAAACACTAAAAAAAATTATATCTGAATTTCCAAATGGCCTTGCCGCGGTTGTAATGGAGCCGATGAATTCTGAATTTCCTAAAAATGGGTTCTTGGAGGAAGTTAGAAGTTTATGTACGCAGCACGGGATTGTATTGGTGTTTGACGAAACTATTACTGGATTTAGATTCTCTAATGGAGGAGCACAAAAATATTTTGGAGTTATTCCGGATATTTCAACTTTTGGAAAAGGCATTGCAAATGGATTTCCACTTTCCGCGGTAGTAGGTTCGCAAGAAATTATGAAACAAATGGAAGAAGTATTCTTTTCCGGGACTTTTGGAGGCGAGTTACTATCTTTAGCTGCTGCTAATGTAGTTCTTGACTTGCATAAAAACGATCAAGTCTCTAAGAAATTAGAGTCAATAGGTGCAGAATTAAAAGCTAAAATTGATAACATTATAATTGCCACACAATTGGAACATGTTTTAAACCTATCGGGACATCCATCATGGCTTTTTTTAAATTGGTTTCCAACTGATAATTATTCCGTAGAGGAATTAAAAACTTTTTTTATGCAAGAGATGTTCTCACGTGGAGTACTAGTTTTGAATTCACATAATATTTCTACCTCTTTAAATAAGTCTGAAATTAAAATAATTGTCAAAGCTTATTCACAAACTTTAGAGTACATGTCAGAATTGATAAAAAATAAAGATTTAAAATCAAAATTAAAAGTTAAACCTATAATACCACTTTTTAAAATTAGATAAATTTATTAACAATTTATACAGTTATATTAAATTTTCAATTTAAAAATTATAAGCTTTTTAAATATTAGGTAAATATAATTATAAATTGATCATATTCTTTTTTTATCTACTCAAGTTATTCTCATTTTTCTGCATGGACTATAAGAATTCATAAATTAACTCGGTTCCATATTTTTGAGCATGAGTACTTGGTTAATACCTGAATCTAGAAGTACATAAGAAGTACTTATTATGATGGTAATAGCTTTGATCGTTAGTTGTATTTTTCCAAAGTAACTACGATAAATCTTTGGATCAAATCAGTACCGGAAAAATTGTCTGAAATAAATTAAGTTTTTAGTGAATGTGCTTTTCCAAATGGGAATTCATTACAGTCAAAACGAGGAAGCTTAAACCTGTTTACTAAATTGATTTTTGAAATTTTACTTGAATATACATCATGTGCGACAGAATACTTTAAATCGGTGAGTATTTCTATTACTTCCTCGTTATACGAGTCACGTCCACCATAAGGGTAGCAAAATTCATTGACAGTTTTCCCTACGATTCTTTCAAGCGTCACCTTACTTTCGTAAAGTTCTGTATAAATCTCAGACCGATTTAATTTCGATAGCAGTCGGTGGGTAGAAGTATGAGATCCAATCTTCATACCCATATTATCAATTTCCCGAATCTCTTGTTCTGAAAGATACCATTTTGAAGACAATTCATTCAAAGAAATAGTTAAAAACTTCTGTGCAGCAGATTCCAAAATTTCAGATAAATCAAATTCGGAAAATAAATAGTTAACAATTTTCTTAATTGCTATATTGGAATTTAACTCCAGTTGCTTTTTGTACCTCTTTCCAAGAATTCCTTGATCTTGTTTTCTCCATAAAGTTTTAGGTACTTTATTTTGAAAGAACTCTAACATTTCGCTCGATTTCCCTAATGAAAGTAGTTTGTGTGTAAGATGTACAGGCAGAACACAATTTGACTCTATTGGGGCTGTGTTCACAAAAAAAATCCCAAATATTCCTCTTTCGACGAGTATCGGTAACACATAGTCAAAGTGGTCCTTTAGCCCATCGTCAAAAGTCAATAGAATTCCGCTTTGTGGTTTGCCCGCTTTCGCTTCTTCCCAATCAGCCTCGGTCAAGAATTTTCCCAAAGAATCTTCAAACCAATTTAATTGACTTTTGAAGTCATCGACTGCTAAGTACCTCAACTCAGAATCTTCTATTGGGCGAATGTAATGGTACATCACACTTGTTATCATTTTTAAATAACTCTTTGAAACTTATACTGAATTATGGGAAACTTTTCTTGAGAGTTTTTAATATTAGCTAAGTATTTAGGTATGAGTCCAGAAGCCAAGTTTTTTAATGCTTTTTTTAAATTTTCTTCAGTAAAATCTTTTCTACTATAGAGTCTGCCATTTGAATAATTATTATTGCTAGATACTTTAAGATCTACATGATTTTCTATTAGTCTTAAAATATCTTCAAACATTTTACTTATATTTCGATTGCCAATCGTATGTATAGAGTCTCCTAAAATTATTGGCGCTCTCCCTTGGTGAATAATCGGACCCTTATCTAAACCTGAGTTTAAATGCATAAATGTGTAACCGACAGCACCCAATTCTGAATTTACAAAAGGAAAAAAATTTGTAGCAGAACCTCTGTAGTAGGGACTTAAGCCAAGGTGAATTCCTAACACATTGTTTCGTAGCTCCTGAATTAGTTCACCATTTAAAATTGAGACTCCAAATGTTATTGAAATATCAAATTTCTGCCTTCTAATAAATTTAATTACAGAAGTAGAATTTAATTTACCATTTTTAATATTAAGACTAGGAAAATTAGATTTATAAATAGAATTGCAGCCGAAAAAATCTAATTCACTTTGCTGTCGAGCTTCAAAATGTTGACCAATTAATTCAGATTGGTTTATATTGTAAGGAGAGTATTTAGTTTCTATAATTTCTGCGGCTAGAAAACCAGAGGCATGTAAAATTGAAGCTAGTGAGCGGTGGCGTAGATCATCTGCCCGTAATAAAAGCACTTTCATGATTCGTTCCATTTCTAAGAAGTACGACTATACACAAGAATTCAAAAGTTGAGAGTTCTCACTTTATCTGGCGGAGGATGAGGGATTTGAACCCTCGGTAGGTTGCCCTACACACGCTTTCCAAGCGTGCGCACTCGGCCGCTATGCGAATCCTCCAGTTAATACTTTTTACCGGCTAAGAGTATCGGTGGTACTTACTATGATTTACCGTTAGATCCCCCGTGCGGCACTTGGGTGCCGAACTCCCCCAGGGCAGGAATGCAGCAAGGGTAGGTAATCTTTAAAGTGGGTGTTCGGGGGATCCTATTTTTTTCTAAGGTAAAGATATCTTTAGGTGAAAGTTTGGAGGGGTGATGTCATTAGCGTTATATCGTAAATATCGCCCATCAATATTTGCCGATGTTATTGGCCAAGAGCATGTAACTACACCACTTTCAAATGCATTATCTTCTGGAAATATTCACCACGCTTACCTTTTTAGTGGACCAAGAGGTTGCGGCAAAACCTCTAGCGCTCGCATTATGGCTAGATCTTTAAATTGTGAAAAAGGTCCAACTCCAAATCCATGTGGCACCTGTCAATCCTGTAAAGATTTAGTGGCAAATGGGCCTGGATCACTAGATGTTATCGAGTTAGATGCTGCTACGCATGGTTTAGTTGATGATGCTAGAGATTTACGGGATAAAGCTTTTTTTGCACCAGT
>Ga0214923_10008453_pt1 | contig 10946 bp, 9 predicted proteins | sample LL1510_MetaG_FD_177993 | JGI IMG/M metagenome (GOLD analysis project Ga0214923, IMG submission 177993) | Freshwater microbial communities from Lake Lanier, Atlanta, Georgia, United States - LL-1510 | ecosystem: Environmental > Aquatic > Freshwater > Lake | place: USA: Georgia | collected 2015-10-15
CAATCGTTCTGCGAAAAAAATATCTCTCCCTTGTATTTCTTCAATAACACCATTATTCCATTTTTCTTTAAAAGTATTAGCTTGTTCTTTTAAATAGTCATTTATATTGTTAATTTCTACTGTCGCTTGTGAAGATGTTTTTAATAGCTCTGACAAATTAGTTAAATCTTCTAAAGCTTGAGCTGTATTTCCATTTTTTAATCCATTAATCAATGATGTAATATCATCTTGTTTTATTGATATTTTTTCTGTTAATGATTCTGTTGATCATTGTTCTAAATACCAACTATAATACTGCATTTTTAATGCTTGATAATTTCCTAAGGTCAATGGTAACTGCTTTACTCCAATATCAAACTTATGTCTTACATATAAAGTTGCATCATTAATAGCGCCACTTTTTTGCCCTGGAATTAGTGGTGTATAATTTCTACCTCCCATTCTATAGCCAGGCTTATCGGTTGCCACATAACCTAATCCAGCAAATAAATAAGAAGTTGGAAAAGTGCTAAAACACCATTAGTGAGTGCCGCACCAATAGTATCGTCAAATGCTTTAATGTCAAATATTGTTTTAACAAGACTATTGGAAGCTTTTAATTGAAAACGTTTTGTTGCTCTATCTGCTCTGAGAGCTTCTAATATTGTTTTTAATATTTTTTCACTTTCTTGATTTTCTTGAGTGATTTTTTTATTTCTCAATAACTATAATTGAGCATTGCTAAAATGTTGATGTCCACCAACAGAACTAATAACACTATAACCCAATTCTTTGGTTCCCTCAAAGTTATTTGCTTCTGCTGACGCTGACAATGCTTGTGAAAGAGGCGAAAGGGCTTGAGTATTTTCGCCAGTTTCGCCATTTATATCATTTGCTGTTTGATTTGTTATAAATAAATATTTAAATTAATAAAAACTAAACTTGTAGTTTGCATTTTGCATTTTACTTTATTTTTTTTGTTGTCAAGTGTTTTTTTTAAAAATTATTATAGTAGTTTGATAAAAGTTTATGATCAGGTTTTTAGTTAAATAAATTATTGAATTAAAGTTGCTTAGATTTGAAGTGGTTGTTTTAATGTTCCTATAAATACATAATCACCGAAAATAATGCTTGATTAAATAAAATCTTGGCTTAAAATTTTTAGTTAATTTAATTAATGCCTTGTAATCTAAACTTGCATTTATTGTTTAAATGTAGGCTTAATGCAAATGGCACAATACCAATAAATAATCTATAAAAATATGTCGGTTCTTGTTAATAAAAATACTAAAGTTATCTGCCAAGGTTTCACTGGATCGCAAGGCACCTTTCACTCAGAGCAAGCAATTGCTTATGGCACTAAAATGGTTGGTGGTGTAACTCCTGGTAAAGGTGGCACAACTCATTTAGGTTTGCCAGTTTTTAATACTGTTTATGATGCTCGTAGTAAAACAGATTGCAATGCTTCAGTTATTTATGTTCCTCCTGCTTTTGCTGCCGATGCTATAATCGAAGCAATTGATGCCGAAATTGAGCTTATAGTCTGTATTACCGAAGGTATTCCTGTGCTTGATATGGTTAGAGTTAAAAAAGCATTAGCTGGCTCGCAATCTCGCTTAATTGGCCCTAATTGTCCGGGTGTTATCACTCCAGGTGAGTGCAAAATAGGTATTATGCCTGGTCATATTCATAAAAAAGGCAAAATTGGCATCGTTTCTCGTTCTGGCACTTTAACATACGAAGCTGTCCATCAAACAACCAAGGCTGGTTTAGGTCAAACTACTTGCATTGGTATAGGTGGCGATCCTGTAAATGGCACTAATTTTATTGATTGCCTAGATATGTTTTTATCCGATCCAGAAACAATGGGTATTATCATGATTGGCGAAATTGGTGGCACTGACGAAGAAGATGCTGCCGAGTTCCTTCGCCTCGAAGCAAAAAAAGGTCGCAAAAAACCTACAGTTGGCTTTATCGCTGGCAGAACTGCACCTCCAGGCAGAAGAATGGGTCATGCTGGAGCAATAATTTCTGGTGGCAAAGGTGGTGCCGAAGGTAAAATCGATGCCATGAAGTCTGCTGGTATTGTTGTTTCTAACAGTCCTGCCATTTTAGGTCAAACAATGCTCGATATCTTAAAATAGATTTTATCTCAATCATCAAAATAACTTTGGTCTTGCCTAAATATAAGGCAGGACTTTTGAGATAAAATTTAATATTATTAAGTAATTGTTGGCAATATATTCTAAATTATGCCTTACTCTCTAGCCTATTTGCAAAACAAGTGGCAACTAGAGCAAAATCACTACAAACATAAAGAAATAGGCGATGGTGTCGCTAGTTTTGTTCTCGAAGTATTGCAATCAGATTTGTTTAATCTCAAGCAAGGTTTAGGTTCGGCTAGTAATACCAACAGATCTTGCGAATTTACTTTAGAGCATAATAAAAAAGGTAGAAGAGCAGATGTTGTTATTCATATTGATTCTGCTATCAAAATCCCTGTTGAAATCGAAAAGTTCACCAATATAGAAGCGGGAGAACAGCAAATTATTATCTATCAGCAAGACTGGGATAAAAAATATGGCATTCTTACCGATGGTTTTAGTTGGCGATTTTATAACAATACTAAATATCAAACCTTTTATTTACCTGATTTGTTGCAACAACCACAACAATTTCGTATTTTTTGGCAAGATTATATTAAATCCGATAATTATTATCTTGATTTTTTAGGTTGTGAATGCAATAAATTAGTGCAAAATAAGCCAATCAAGGTGCAAAATAATAACGATCTTTTTTTTAGCGAAACAACTGCTTTAATCGAAAAATTTATTCTCAAAACCCAACTTTACGAAAAAATCACAGACAAAAAATTACAAACCGAACTTGCCTATTCTTATCTTATTCAGTTCGTTTTGTTAAAAGTTTTGGTCGATAGCAATTTTACTATTTTTGTTATTGATTATCAGCAAAAATTGCAAAATATTGTCTCAAATCTTAAAAAAGGTGCTTATTTGCGAGTTTTGGCAATTATACGAAATTTAGCCAACAAAATTGAGCAAGATCTTTATAAGCCATTTAAAGAAGATCAAAAATTTATCAACGAAAATTTAGATCGTTTATTAGCAAAAGACGAAGAGCAGATACAAGATATAAGTATTTGGCTAGATCTTATTTGCTATATTAATCGTTTTGATTTTTCAGGAATCACTAATGATATTTTTGGTTCAATTTACGAAAATTATCTCAAAGAACTTTATAGTCAAGAAAATTTAGGACAGTTTTTTACTCCGCCAGAAGTTGTTGATTTTATGTTGCAACAAATTGGCTGGACAGAGTCAGAAATTAAGGTGAGAGCATTGCAAAAAGATTCTTTATCAATCATTGATCCATCATGTGGTTCTGGCACTTTTTTATATTCGGCGGCAAATATTCTTATGCAGTCAATACCGCACAATACTCAGCAGCAGGCAAAATATGTTGAAAATTTAATCAACAATAATATTTTTGGTCTAGATGTCGAAGAATTTTCATTGTATTTAGCAGAAATGTCGTTATTAATGCGGTTATTGCCTTGCATCATCAATGAAAAATACAATAATCCTGTTGAAAAAAAGCTAAAAATTTTTAAAACAAAATGTTCTGTAGCCGAATTTTGGACTCAATACCAACTTAATAAAAGTATTGATCAAGATAATGCTTCGCATTTATTTGGTAATAATTATCTTGATTTAGACTATAAATCTTTATTGCGAAACGAAGACGATATCAAGAAAACCAAAGAAATTTTAATTGAAAATAATCGCACTAGATTTGATTTTGTTATTGGTAATCCGCCCTATATTGGCTATAACGAATGCTCCAAAAATAAATTGCTGTGTTTTGAAATGATTAAGGGTAATGTTATTTACAATAATCGCCCAGTAAAAATAGATTTAAGCGATGTTTATGGAATTAATCTGCATTCTCTGCCTCATAAAAGCAAAAAATATTCACCCAAGCCTAATCTTTATGCCTTTTTCATTGCTTTGGCTAATGGTTTATTAAAAAATAATGGCAAAATGTGCTATATTATTCCACAAACTATATTAAGCACCAGCGATTATGATGTTGTTCGTTATTATTTGGCAAAAAATTTTATTATTGACAAAATAATTATTTTTGCCTGCAAAATGTTTGTTGGTCGAGGAGTGACAAAAAAACGAGATATTGCTACTTCAAGTCTAATTTTAGTGGCAACTAAAACTATACCAAGCAATCATCAGCAAGTTGAGATTGTGCATTATGCCAACAGTGAAGCTAGTGTAGAAAAAGCTTTGGCTGATATTACTATTGGCAAAAATACTACTAGCAAAAAAATTTTACAGAGCGAATTACTGAATAATGCTGATAACTGGAACTACATTAAGCAAGATGCTTGCTTTTTAGAATTTTATAATTTTTACAAGCATCACAGCGAAGATTTTTCTTGTTATTATGAGCATAAACAGGCAAGAGCAAGATTTGGTAGCGAATTTTGGTTTGATATTGGTTATGGTATAGATGAGAAGCTAGCAAAAAATAACGATCGAGGCGATTATATTTTGCCAAAAATTTCAAAAAATCGTTATCTTATCAAGCAGGCGGCTGGTTATTGGCATAATAAACGAGATCAAAATGATAAACAATCAATAATTTTATTGAAAGCTAACCAAAAATTTAATCTGCTTGATAGTAAGTATAAAATTATTTGGAAATATGCTGGTTTAAATTTGTTTTATTTTAGTGATGATGCCATTATATGGGCGAGAAACAATATGTGCGGTATAGGTTCTAATAATTATGCAGAAATGCTGTTTTTGTATGCAATTTTATCTTCTGCTACAAATGATATTATTTTACAAAAGCTTACAGTGCTAAACAACGAATCAATATCTCAAATCAGGCCTCTTAATTATATCAAATCTTTTGTTCGCATTCCGCTGATAAATCAGCAAAATCAGTGGATAAAACAGCAAATAATCAACAAAACCGAAGCGATGTTGGCTTTAGAAAAACAAAAGTTAAGTGATGTAGTTAATTTTTCTACTAAACTTATAGTTTTACCACAACAATTTACTCAATTAGCCGTCAATAATGGCAAATTAATTGCTGATGATGTTGTTTTTGCTATCGCAGATGGTAATGAAAATTTTGTTGCCGATTTGATTAAAAATGTTGCTATGCCAATCTCGTTGCAGAAATTACAACAATCAGAGGCGATTGATTTTGTCAAGCGACAATGCTATAAAGATAATATTGATCATCTTGTTTTTGCTTTGTATTTTCAAATAAATCTTGATAATAACGACGACACCGCAACAATCAAGCAAAAATGCCAAGAAAGCAAGCATTATAAAGTTAAAAATTTATAAAAATCGCTAGCAAAGCGAAATGGCACTAATATTGCGACCATAATCGCTAACCGCAAGATGAGTTGCTCGGCGATAACTATGATATAACTCCGGATTGCTATAAGTATCGATGTGATTATCTATAATATCGGTTATTGCTATTTTTTTTAGTTTATGCTTAATATAAAGTGGCAAATCAAATAAAAATTTGTGCTGATTGTTAGGATCTGCAACAAAAAATTGTTCATTTTGTGAATTTTCTTGCAAAAAATCAATATAAAAATCATTGCTTACTTGATAAGATTGTTGGCGGATGCATGGCCCTAGACAGGCGGTGATGTTTTTTGCTCCAAGTTGTTGCATAGCAATTACGGTGTTTTCGACGATACCGCTTTTTGCTCCCCTGAAACCAGCATGGGTTGCTCCAATGATTTGTTTTTTAGTATCAAAAAAAAGAAGTGGTATACAATCAGCGGTAACTATTGCTAAAGTTATATTTGGTTGATTGCTTACCATAGCATCAGCTTTTGGCAAACTACTTACTTGATGAGTTAATATTTGTTGTTGATTAGTTATGCTTACAACATTATTGCTATGCACTTGATTAACAAAGCAAATTGGCGAATTGTTGTTGAGAAATTGTTGTAAATTCGTTTTATCGTTTAGATCTCGTTCTATGTGGCAATTTTTGCCAAAAAAATTAGTGGTAATCATCGTTTATTTGGTGGTAAAATGAAGTTTTGACTTTGATTAAAAGGCTGTTGCTGATTATTAGCGGGTAAATTGTCAAAGCCATCACCATTTGGATTGTAAGAGTTGCCGATATTGTTGCTGTTATTGAAATCGTTGATATTGTTTTTGCTATTATTTAACAATACATCGCTAGGTTGAGCGGTTTTGGTGCCAAATAAATTGAATTTTTTGTTGGCTTTTAAGGTTGAGACTTTTTCTTTGCCAGTGGTATAGGTGTTGAGATTATATACACATACTATATCGGTACCGCTTCGCAAAGTAAGTTGTGGCACTATTTTTTCGATAATGTAAAAATCGCGACTGATGCGATAATTTATCGGTGATTCGTATCCTTGTGAATCTACTGCATAAACTGCAGGAAGCTCGGTTCTTTTATCGGCGAACTGCATATAGGTAAAATCGCCGTCATCGAATATTTTGGATGGGGCTATACCTCTCTCGCCAGTATATTGATAGTTGAAATTAAATTTAGACATATCTCGCATATCAGGTTCGTTGACATTTTTTGAGGTATTAAACTCTACTATGTTGTTATTTTCATCTTCAGGATAATAAAATTTGGCAATAAATATCAGATCTTTATCGTTTATGCCTTTAGCTTCTTTTGCCATTAACTCAAAATGGTAAATTCGTTTAGCTGTTATTACCGTCATGTTAGTTTCGGAGCCATTTTCGCCTACGGGCTTAAGAAAAATACGATTGCCAGAAGTTTCGACTAGCCATAAAGTAGGATCGCCCATTGAAATAGTTGTTGGTGTTTCGCCTTTATCGAACTCGATAATGCCTTGATAAGTATAATGCCCAAAATAGCGATAAGTTTCGTTAGGATTGTAGACATAGCTACGAAATTTTTTCTCGGATCCGATATAGCGAGGAAATTGAGTAGCTGTTGCCAATGTTGGTAGTAACAACAATGCTATGGCAAGATGAGTTTGTAAAAGTTTTTTATTGCGAAGTTGGGTTATCATTTTTTTGTAAATTTTTCGTATTTGGTAATGAGAAAGTTAAATTTTTTATCGTATTTTGAAATTGGGGTATAATTAAATTTTGCCTTGATAACAAATATTTTGCTAGAATTTTTGATGCGACCTAATTCGTCGGCAAATCTGATGTTTTCTTGAATAGTAACCAAGGCGGTATCTGGAACTTCTGGCTTAACATAAATCAAAATTCTATCGACGATATTTTTGGCAAGACCTTTTAAGATTGATTTTTTATCTTCTTGTAAAAATTCGAAATCGATTATGTTGATTGTTTTGGCATAAGTTTTGCCAAGATATTGCATTGGGCTATCTGGATAAGATTTGTCCATCATTTTTTGGAAATTGGCATAAACTTGATAACTAGAAGTGTTGCGAATTAGATCGAGTTTATGATTGACTAACGACAAATTGCCAGAGCTGTAATCAAATTCTTCGTAATTTTTGATGAAAAATTTTACAAAATATTGAATAACGGTTTCGTCTGTGGTTAATTGTGATTGTGGATTATTGGCGGTTTTGAGTGGAACCATATTGATGCTATATTCGGAGCGATTAAAACTATTGATAAAAATAGGTTGTTTAATTACGATCGGTAACTTTAATCTGTTATGCCCAGCGGGGTAGGCGACATCAAGCATTGATTTTATTAAATAAAAAATAAAAAATATCAACAAAATAACAAAAAACAACATACTACGATCGCTTACGGGTTTAACATAGCGAAACATATACCAATCGCGAGCATCATTAAAATAAGAGCCATCGCTTACACTTTCTTTGATAAATCTACGATATTCTAAAGTTTCTTCGAGGTTGAGGTTATTATGAGCTGATAAGTTTTTGTTATCAACAGAAATTTTGCCAGTTGGTTGATTAGTTTTATGCTGTTTTTTATTATTGTGCATCGAGCTTAATAATTGCTTCTTTGTTAATGTTTAGAACAATTTGTTGCATTAAGTTGCAACTTTCCTTTACTTCGTTTTCATTGATGCCACGAAAAACTAGCGAGGTGCCACCGCTAAACGGATAACTGCCCATGCATACTTGCGGAAATTGTTTTTGCAATTCAGTTAGATCTTTGGCTATTACTGATTCGGTAAGTGCTATGGTTAATTCTTGGTTATAGATTTTGTTACCTGTTTTTAAAGTTGGCACTATGCAATCGAGCATAGCTTGAAATATTTTTGGTATTCCTGCCATTACAAAAATGTTATCAATGTTAAAACCTGGAGCTGAAGAAACTGGATTATTGAGTAATTTTGCTCTGCTTGGTACTTTTGCCATTTTGAGGCGAGCTTCATTGACATTGTCTTTGCCGTAAAATTTATATAAAATTTCTGCAGCTTGTTGATTTAAAATTAAGTCATCGTTGCAAGCTATGGCTATTGATTGCGATGTAATGTCGTCGTGAGTTGGGCCTATGCCGCCACTGGTAAAAACATAGGTATAGTTTTTTTTGAGTTCGTTTACTGCATTAACGATATTTATTTCGATATCAGAAACGATGCGAACTTCTTGCAATAAAATACCAAGGGAATTTAATATTTTGGCTAAATAATTGAGATTTTTATCTTGAGTTCGACCAGAAAGGATTTCGTTGCCAATAATTAAAAAACCTGCGGTTATGTTTTGTTGTGTGTTGTGCATAAAAATTATAATAGTCTTTTACGGCGAAAAATAGCCAATGGTATAATTGATGAAATTAGCATTAACAATAAAGCTAACGGATAACCCCAAGCCCAATTTAATTCGGGCAAAATGCGAAAGTTCATACCATAAATACTAGCGATCAATGTTGGTGGCATAAATACCAGCGACACTACGGTAAATGTTTTGATAACTTTATTTTGCTCGATATTTAATAGACCTAAAAAGCTGTTTTGTAAATATTCGAGTCGAGTAAAATTAAAATTAGCATGCTCTATTAATGAGTTTATATCTTTGATTATTATTCGCAAGCGATTAGAGCTGTCAAGCATCAGATCTTCGTTTCGCATCAATGAAGATAGTGTTCGTTGTTTATCAAATAAAGCTTCTCTTAATGACATAGTAAGATCTTGAGTATCGTTAATTTTTAGCAAAACCTTTTCGTCTAGTTTGCGATCGAAGGTTATTTTGCGACTAATATCAGCAACAAAGCGAGAAATTAGCTCCATCAGATCGGCATCAAAATCGGTTCGAGCTTCGAGAATAGCGATGAGTATTTTGGCAGGATTAATAAAAATAGTTGGAAATTGCTTGATTTTTTTGACTGTTTCAGAAATTACTCTGCTATCAAAGTAGCGAAGAGTAAATAATGTTTGTTCGGTAATGATAAACGATATTTCATGCTCTTCGAGCTTGCCATTACTTGGCACAATGTTGATGAATGTTGAGTTTATTTTGATAATGCCAGAATTTTCGAGATATCGAGAAGATATTTCGATTTCTTCTTGTTGTTGGCGAGTAGGGAAGGTGATGTTGTAAAATTCTTCTATTTCTTTTATTTGCGATGTGCTAGGATCTTGTAAATCAATCCAGGCGATGTTTTTTTTGAGTGAATGGAAATCATCTATTTCGTAAAGCGAGGAGATTTTGATTTGTGCATATTGAGGTAATTGAAAAATTCTGATCATTTTTTTGTGTAATTTATTTTACCAAATTTTGATTAAATTTTAGTTTCGAATTTGTTAATTAGCAATATTTTTTTAACTATATTTTTCAATAATAAAAAATATGTTGAAAGCAATAATTAATGCTTTTAAAATAGTTGTTAAAATTATCATTTGAATACCAAAATAACTTACAATAAAATATGTCTTTACCCGATAACTCACTACCGCAAACTCAACAATTAGAGCAGTTTTATACCATACCGTTGCGAGATGTAGTTCTTTTTCCACAAATGATTACTACTATTTTAGTTGGCAGAGAAAAATCAATCAGTTCGGTCTACGAGGCTCAAAAACAACAAAAACAAATTTTTGTTATCACTCAAACAGATCCAGATAGTGATGATTTTGAGCAAAATAATTTATACGAATATGGTACAATATGCTCGATAATCGAAACCATCAAAACTCCAGACGGGACTTTCAAAATAATTTTAAAAGGCATAAAAAAAGCAAAAATTGTTAAAATTGTTAGCGACAAAAATAGTTTTATTACTGAGGTAGAGGTTCAAGATTCGTCAAGCAAAAAACCTTTCAAAAAAACAATTCTTGCTTTAATTCGCGGTATAATCGAAAACTTTATTCGCTATGCTCAATTTAATAAAAAAATAACTCCAGATTTATTGGTAAATATTACTAAAATCAATAATCCCGAAGATATATGTTATCTTATAGCTCCATTTCTTGATTGCTTAATTAAAGAAAAACAAGATATTCTTAACGAAAACAATATTGAAAAAAAGCTTTACAAATGTTTTCAATTACTAAAAGCCGAAATAGAAATTGGTGAAGCTGAAGAAAAAATCTCAAAAAAAATTCAAGAAAAATTTGCCAAACATCAAAAAGAAATCTATTTTGCTGAGCAAATAAAAAATATCAAAAAAGAGCTTGGTCAAGATGACGACATTGAGATGGCTGATCTCAAAAATAAAATAAACAAAGTAAAATTAAGCAAAGAAGCCAAAAAAAAATGTCTACACGAATACTCCAAGCTAGAAAAAATGAGCCAATATTCATCAGAATCTTCGGTAGTTCGCAACTATCTTGACTGGATATTGTCTCTGCCTTGGGAAACCTCTTCCAAATTAGTAAACGATCTCGATAAAGCTAAAACAGTGCTTGATAAGCATCATTATGGCCTAGAAAAAATTAAAGAAAGAATACTAGAATTTATTGCTGTGCAACTGAAAACTAACAGTTCTAAAGGT
>Ga0214923_10008457_pt1 | contig 10944 bp, 8 predicted proteins | sample LL1510_MetaG_FD_177993 | JGI IMG/M metagenome (GOLD analysis project Ga0214923, IMG submission 177993) | Freshwater microbial communities from Lake Lanier, Atlanta, Georgia, United States - LL-1510 | ecosystem: Environmental > Aquatic > Freshwater > Lake | place: USA: Georgia | collected 2015-10-15
CGGGAATCTTTCTAGCCTTATCAACCTTCCCTGAACTATATGTCAATGGATCCTCAGAATCTGGAATGATTACCGCCTTAGTATCTGCCTTGACTGTATCAGATATCTTGTAACCCTTTGCCTCTAAGGATCCCTCAAGACAGATATCCCGAAATCCAGTAAATACTACAGTCCCTTTATAAGCCACTTGAACAACTTGTGGCTGAGCCAATTGTTTAACCGGATAAGGTAAGAATGACCACTCCGTCTTACGAAATGTCTCATATTTTGCCCAAAGTAACTGAAATTCTTTCAGAGCTTCTGGAGACCATCCCTTTGGGGCAGTTAGGTTACTGGACCATTTTCTTACATCTGGCTCCAATGCTAGAAGAACCTCGAGGCGGGTTTTACCAATTCCATCTGGTCTCAAGGGACTTGCAACAAAGAGGTCCAACTCAGATGCCTTTGACCATCCATCCCGCTGGACCAAAGCATACAAATTTGCACCCTTTACTGGTCCCAGCAACTTCTTAAGAGCTTCCTCTGTCGCATTTCTTAGCAAAGGCACTGTTGTATATCCAGCATCTACTACAGACTTCATGACTGCCGGGCCAACATTAGGCCAATCCAAGTGCTTGACCATTTTCATAAATTGGGATACTAGAGTCGTAGAATCTGCTGCAATCTGCTTGATATTTACAGCACTCTCTGCTGGTCCATCCCACTCCCAGGTTCCCTCTGGAGGATATGATACGGCTGCAGGAACTTCTACAGATTCAATCAAAGGAATTACATCTCCACCTTTTCTAATGATAACATGTGCACCGGGACCAATCTTCCAATCTACCACACGCCTTGCATTAACTCCAGTGACAAACTGGATTGTAGAGCCACCAAGTTGAACTGGCTCAATTTGAACTCTAGGAACTAGTTTCCCTGTGGCCGATGCATTCCACTCAACAAGAATGACTTTGCTGAGCTTTGTCTCACCATTCGGTGGCTTCCAGGCAATTGCATCTTTTGGATTACCTTTGAGGACACGAGGAAGAGGTGTATTTGTTCGGATCACAAGACCATCCATGTCATATTCAGAATCAGTTCTGCGAATCATAAGTAAGGTTGAGAGTTTAGGAGTATCAGTAACATCATTCATATGGATGGACCATGGAGTCCAAAGTGCCCAATGATCTAGCCATGAAAACTGTTGCTGCACTGATAAATCTGGTGCCATTCCAATTACCTCATATCCTACAAAGCGGACTTTTGCAGCTTCAACAGGATTAGGTGTCTTCAAGTGAAATTGGCCATTCACAATTGACCTACCAAGTTTGCCCTGGGGAATTTGGCTCCTTGGCATAATAAGTTCTCCACGAATCCAAACATTCTCCGGAATATCTTTGGATACATGTGTATTGCTCAAAGAAATGTGCCGGAGCCATGGAGAAACATCTACCCCCATATTGTCATCACCAGATAAGTAGAGACTGTTGGCTCCAGGATTCCAAAGTCCTGAGATTCCATCAAGCTTCTCAGCTACTAGAAAAGTGCTTGCCTTTGGTGCTTTCTTTGTCCACTTTTCCAACTCCTCTGCAACTTTTGCTTTATCAAGAGAACCAAGGTAGAAAGGCATTTTAACAACTTTAGTTCCAGCGGCACCTGTATTAGGTGCAGCACGAATTTGTTTGAGAAAAGGATGCTGAGGATTTAGCTTAGCAAGCTGCTCTAGACCAGCATCATATTCATCGTCCGTCATTAAGAGTGCTTGCCCATTACGATAAGCTTCATTTGCCTTAGTAAGTTTTAGAACAAGTGCGTCCATTCTATGCTTAGATTCAAGGAGGGTTTAAGTTCAATTTTTGTAAGTATAATTATAGGTAAAGTATGATAGTCTTTCTTGGAGATTCAATATTTCAATGGTGGGATCAAGAACATTTTAAAATTTTTTCAAAATATGAGCCCATAAATTTTGGAGTTGCAGGATATACAACAAAAAATGTTTTAGAATTTTTACAAATAACAAAATTTCATGGACTCAAGCCAGAAGTAATCATAATCTTAATTGGAACAAACAATTCAGATCATAATTACACTACGGAAGAAACATTTCAAGAAATTAAAAAAATCTTAAAATTACTCATTGAATTCTCACCAAAGTCTAAAATACTCCTCGTAGGAATTTTGCCACGGGGAGAATCGGATACCGATAGAAAACGAACATTTAACAATGCTGTAAATAAATTGTTAAAGGCTGAGAAATTTCAAAATGCAATTTATTATATAGATATTGGTTATTTATTTTTAAAAAATGAAAATAGCGGTCAAATTTCTAAGAAAATAATGTATGATGGTTTACATCTGACATCTGAAGGATATAAACTACTTTCTGAAGCAATTTCTAATTTTATTACAATTCTTCTTCAATAATTTATCGTTGAATAAAAGCCATGACCATTTCATCCATAAGACGCATTTGGTCTTCTGCACTTGTAGGTTTATTTGCAATTTTCACCACTTTCTTTTGTCCAACTATGTCTTTAGGAACTACTGATGGAACGGGTGGCCTTGAAATTACTTCTTGAAAAAAATGCACAGATTGTTCTACAGCTCGAGACATTATAATAGCATCCTTGATTAGCGGCTGAGCTGCAGGAACTTTCCATCTCGGAACTTCAGAAATAACCAAAATCATTAATGCCAAACATTCCTGTTTTTGTTTAGATGAAAGCCTTGCTTGTTTTCCTCTCCATAAATCTATTAAACTTTGAAATTCCTCATGCATTCTGACTAAGTTACGTCTTGCTAAATCCTTGTAGGCCTCAGCTAAGACAGCTGCAATATAATATCCAATTTCAGCTTTATCCAGTTTTACTGAGCCAGTTCCAGTTCTTCGTGCCGTTGTTAAACTATATCCTGCACCTTGGGCTCTTACTTTTTTATCTTCTTCTAAAAGCCATTTTAACCAGAAAAGTGCTTTCTCAATATTTGCTTCTTCACAAGCCTGAAGAATCTGATTACCCACTAAGCGCATAATTGGTTGATCATGTTGAGGAATCCAGACTTTTCTGACAGCATCAGAATCTCTAACAGATGAATGTGATTGAATCCATGCAGGATTATGTGTATCTTCAGGAACTTTTGGCCATGTAATTTTATATTGTCTAGGCAATGTCTGAACAACTAAGATTATTTCTGATGCCTTTTTCTGAAATTCCGGATCACGATATAAAGCCTCCATATCAAATTCTCCAAGGCGTTTTTCAAGGGCAGTTGTTTGTTCTTGTAAGAAGACAAATATCCGGAGACTTGCTAAGTGGACATGTTGAAAGACAAATGACCAAATGAGGCGAATCCAGATTTCAAATCCTCCACTACAAATTAAATCGGCACTATAATGCATTGCTTTTCCTGTTGCAGAAGAGCCAGCTTGAGATAATACTTCTTGTAGTGTTCTGACACAGTCTCTTGCGTCATAACCAAATCTGGTTTTCACGGAAGGTCTCTCAGATTTTATTTTTTTTTCAACTGGTTTTGGTTGAAGTCCAGGTATTTTTACTTGAAGCCTATCCATCTTTACAGATGGCGTAGAATATGGATTTCTGAAGTTGGCGTCCACGTCATTGCAACTTGTTGAGCTCCAACTGTTTGAAATGCTGGTAAGTTAAAATCTGGAAGCCGTGAGCAAAAAACCAAAGACCCCTTAGGCATCTCGGCACTAAGTTTTGTAAAAATTGCATCTTGCGTCTCTTTGTCAAAACACATATTACTTAAGAAAACTAACCTAGCATCCTTGTATTTGAAGGATGGATTTAAGAAAGATGCCTCGTAAAGTTTTATTTTTGCACCGGCACTAGGTATTGAACTCCTGAGTCTGAGAAGTGCCTGTTTAGCTAAAGCAATGCGCTCAGGCAGAACTTCAATACCAACGGAATAATCAAAAAGACCCGTTAAACTCATGTAGAGAACTGCACGACCACGCCCTGAGCCTAAGTCATAGAAACGCCCGGGATGTAAAGTCACAGTTTCTTTCTGAAGATAGTCTAACATAAGCTTCAAAGTAGGCCATTCAACCTCACCGTATGTTAAATTATGTTGACCTGCGGCTACTGTTTTTGGTAGTTCGCTATATAAAGGTGCTAAAATAGCACTAATTGCATCTGCATTTATTTTTACAGGTTCTTGGCGTTGATTTGTTAAACGACGACGCATAGTTCCTTTGGCTCTTATGCGTCGTGTTTTTGCTTGCCCGTTATCCATATCTACATTATTTGTATTTTGGTCCGAGGACTTTTTTCCCGCGAAACTTCCTTGATGTTCTAGGAATGAGACCTTTAGCCTTGAGGCTTGCAGTAGCTGTAAAACCAATAGATTCACCTCTTTTATAACGCTTTAATAAATCTCTATTCTTTCGTGTTGCTTTATACCCACCCCACATCTTAGAGCATGGGCATGTCATTCTAAAGTAAAGAAGAGTTTAAACTTTTTCTTTATAAATTACTATATGGACCTTAGAAATGAACTTCACAAAATATTCTTACGTAGTCCTGCAAATTTATTTGATGAATTTATTAAAGAATGTCAACGCTGGTATTCTCAACCTGCACATACATTTACAGAAATGAGAACAAGAGATAATAAGAAAATTCGCGGAGATATTTTTGAAGATTTTTGCGCATTATATCTGAAAGAAGTAAGAGGATATCAAGATGTCTGGCTACTTGAAGACTTACCCGATGATTTACTTGCACAGCTTTCTTTAAAACGTCGTGATATGGGAATTGATATTATTGTTAGACATAATGAAGAATGGTTTGCAGTACAATGTAAATATAAGACACCCCAAGAAAATAAAAAATCTTATGTAACATGGTCTTCTTTATCAACTTTTTATGCAATGTGTCTAAGAACTGGACCATGGGCAAAATATATTGTAATGACCAATTGTGATTATACACGTCATCAAGGTTCAAAAGGACCAAAAGATATATCAATTTGTTTAGGGACATTTCGTTCAATAAAACCAGATGAATGGTTAAAGATGTGTAATGTTGAAGGAAGACCATTAAATGAAATAAAAGAGAAATCTAAAGAACTTACACCTCAGGAAATACGGGCGTTGCGTCTAGCATATTACACTTCACGCGAATCATCTTATATTCATAATACCGAAAGCCCGCAAACGACATCTTAATTTTATAATCTAACAATTTATACTCGCCTAAATATTCTGTGCGACCCTCAAGGTCCTTGTTAAATATTTTAAATAAATATGGTTTTGTAGAAGCTACATTAAAAATAGTAAATTGTCTATTATATTGTTGATTACCTGCAGGGTGCCCTGGTGATTTTAAAACTCCTGGACCAATTATATAGACAATTCTACCATTGAATTGTATGGATTCAAGTGAATCTTTATGATCTTTTATTACAATACTCATTCTATTTATTATATAAATGTGTTTTTAGATAGTAAAAATTGATTAAAAAGATTATATTCTATTTATTACATGCCAGAAATTCTATGGTCTGAACCCGAGAAAACTGCAATCTTAACAAAGACCAATGGCGACACCATTGAATTAAGTGTAGGAACACTTATAAAATATAAAGAAAGAAGCGGCTTTGTAAAAATTACAGGGTTTACTTCAAAAAGCACAGATACACGAGGTCCAATTGGATTAACATATTTGCCATGGAGAGGTGACCGATGGGCTACTATAGTATGGACTTTTAAAGGAAATCCTAGACACCTTTTAGCATATCCAGTTGGAGTGCCACATTATGGAGAAATAATTGATTGGGATTATGTAGAATTACTAGATGGTGAAGAACTCTTACAAATCAAGATGTTCTTCCTGAAGCCGTGAAATAAGCTCCTTTGTTGCTGATTCCCATGTATAGGTTAGAACCTTTTCTTTGGCTTTCTGACCATGGGTTCTCCTTTTTTCTGAATCATTCAAGTATGAATCCATGGCTACACAGACCTCATGAGGATCACACACTTGTGCTTCTCCTCCAACTGCACTATGAACTGATGGCAAATAATAACGGAATTTAGGCTTTACAATTGCCGAATTCTCTTTAGAGCAATACTCCTTATAACCACCAATATCAGGAACAACTTGAGGGATTCCTACACCCATCTGTTCAAATGTGCAGAGACCCCAACCCTCTCCATCTGCTGTAGAAATACCGAGGTCTGCAACATTATATAAGACATTTATATCTTCATCCTTGAATACCATGTCTTGAGATGAGACCATGAGACGATTTCCATATTGCTCAATAGGTAGGCCGGCCCTTTTTAGTTCACGCACAAAAACCTCAAATAGCCACCAACCTCCCTTCTCACCCTTATCACAAATACACAGAAGAACTACATTTTTTCCTGGATTTTTCTGAAGAAGCTCAACAAATGCCATAATCATTATATCGTAACGTTTTCTTGGTTGATTTCTATTGAGGCTCATGATTACAAATGCATCTTCGGGTAGTTTTAAAGACTTACGTGCCATATCTCTTGGAACTGTGAAGAAAAGCTTTGAATCAAAACCATGCCCTAGGACTGAGATAGGCCTTGTAACTCCTTGCTCCTTGAGCTGTTTCTTCCAAAAAGAAGTAAAAGTAAATACACGGTCTGAATCACGATTCAGAATATCTATCATGGCCTGATTCTGATTCTCATAAACTTGGTCGCAGTAAATCCAGACTTTAAAAGGCCTTGGTGTTGCTACCTTGCGAATTTCTTCTAAGAAACGTGTAACCACAGCCATATCATTATAAATCATTACAACATGAGGATTCTTTTTTCTAATGGTTTCTAGGAGACCCTGGTAGCCAAATCCTTGTTGGAGTGGCTGCTCAAGTGCAGTGGCATCAATGACTTCTATATTAGATGGATAAGGGCGAAAATCGGAAGGAACTTGCGGATGCCGTTGAAATCCATAATGAAAAAGCTCTAGATTAGTGCACTTGGCAAGTTCTTTGAGAATTCCATAAGAAATTTTGGAATATCCAGTATACTGCTGTGCATGTGTGCTGACAAGCATGAAACGGAGTCTTTGAGTGCTAGTAGTTCCTTGAGATTCATTAAAGACTTGAACTGATTCCTGATTTTTAGAAGGTGCAAGGACTTCGTCAATAGGCCTTAGATAGGAAGGTAACATTACTATCTAAGATTATGTGTAGCGAGTTTAGACCGTTTTTACTCTAAATGCGTTATTTTTCCTGATAAGGCATTTACTCTAAATGCGTTATTTTTCCTGATAAGGCATTTACTCTAAATGCGTTATCTCAAAGACCAAGGTAGACTCACGTTGATTGAAATCAACTACGCGGTTAAATTCATCGCGAAAACTTATATTTAACGTCATTATACGAGCAATAGGTGCAGGACTAGATTCAAAGATAGAATGGTCCGTTTCTTTATTAAGTAATAAATAATTTGCAGAACCAGGCACTAAATAAAAAATATGAAAACAATCCTGCCTACCATTTCCTAATTCCATACGCGACAGATTTTTACCATCAGTTTCAATATGTAAATAAATAGTTTTTAAGAAATTATCAATATCAATTGGTAAAATACTGGTTATCTTACCACTGTCGTCTGAATTATAATCTTGAAGACCAAATCCTAGAAGCCTTGCAGGAGTATTGATAGACAAAATTGCCAGTGTATTCAAATCAATATCATCATTTGGAGTTCCAGAATAAAAGAGAAAAGAAAAAGGTGCCACATTTGTGCTTGTAATTTGAACCCGCCTTGTATTTGGATTTAACGTAACTGTATAAGTATTTTGTTTACCTATAATTGCATTTAATCGTGCCTGAAGTTCAACTAATAATGTAGCCTCAGTATAATATCCTGGAGTCAAGGTTACTGTAACCACAATAGAACCTTCTTTAAACATAAAAGTATTCCAACCCGTATTTACATTATAGATATAGCTTGGAATGCAACCGTTCATGAGTTCAATTGACATTACATTGGTTAATGGCCTGCGTAACTTATAACGAAAATTATTAGAATTAAAATCATTAATCAGATTTCTATCACGTGAGTTTACTACAATGGTAGTGCGTCGGACAGCTCTCTTAATTTTTGTTTGGTCCTTCATTAAAACATGTTGACCTGAACTTGTTGGAACATTAGGGTCAGTATTATTTTGGAGAGCAACAAATTCAGACATCTAATTAAAGGGCTTATTGGATTTTTAAAACAGTTAGCGCTACTGCTAAATCTGGGTAATAGCGTTGAGAGGAAGAAGACATCCAAATTGTGTAATAAAATGTTCCATTACCAGGTATATCTATTGCAAACCCATTTATATTAACAAAGTTACCACTTGGATCAGTAACTCCTTGAAAAGCAGCCATGTAATATGCATTACCATTGATATCTGGTAATGCTAATGGATTAGTATTTGATACAATATTATTTGATGAAGAATCAGTGGCATTAAAATTAGTTGAACGCCCAACAGTAAGTAATACAGTATCTGCATATCCTTTAAATGAAGCAGATGCCATAATAAGAAATTTATTTAATGTAGAGGAACTTATTGGTCCAACTTCATATATAGCTGTTTGAAAAGGCTCTATTATATTTATTAAATTATTTTCATTAGTTTTTGTAGCATATATAGAATTTCCTGATTGATAACTTATAGATACTCCTGTATGACCAGTAAATCCAGTAAAACCAGTAAAACCAGTGTAGCCTGTATCTCCTGTAGGTCCAGTAAAACCAGTAAAACCAGTATCACCTGTATAACCAGTATCACCTGTTGAACCAGTAAAGCCAGTAAATCCAGTATCACCTGTATAACCAGTATCTCCTATTGGCCCTGTTGAACCTGTATCACCCGTATCACCAGTATCACCCGTATCACCAGTATCACCAGTATCACCTGTAGCACCTGTATCACCTGTTGCCCCCTTTAGATTTGTTGTAACAATCCAAGTAGATACTGGATCTATATTTATTTTACGAATATTATTTCCATCTGATATATATATATTTCCACTTGTATCGAGTGTAATAAAATCCATATTATTAGAAAATTCAGAATTTAATAAATCACTATTTATAATCCTGTCTGTTCCATTACCAGCAAATGTAGTTACATTCCCTGATTGATCTATTAAACGAATTGCATAATTATTATAATCAACAACATATATATTTCCACTAGAATCTAGTGCAATTCCATGAGGTTTATTAAATTTAGCTGCAGATCCTTGTCCATCTAAAAATCCAGAATTTCCACTTGGATTACCTGCTAGTGTAGTTACATTTCCTGATATATCTATTAAACGAATTGCATTATTATCATTGTCAACAACATACAAGATTCCACTAGAATCTATTGTAATTCCCCAAGGTCTATGAAATTGGGCAGAAGAACCTTGTCCATCTAAAAATCCAGAATTTCCACTTGGATCACCTGCTATAGTGCTTACATTTCCTGATGTATCTATTAAACGAATTGTATTATTCAAGCTATCAGAAACATATAGATTTCCATTAGAATCTACTGCAATTCCACGAGGTTTATTAAATTTAGCTGCGGACCCTTGTCCATCTACAAAACCACTATTTCCACTTGGATCTCCTGCTAGTGTAGTTACATTTCCTGATATATCTATCATACGAATTGCATGATTAAATGTATCAGCCACATATAGATTTTCACTAGAATCTATTGCAAGTCCTGTTGGTATATAAAATTTAGCTGCAGACCCTTGTCCATCTTCAAATCCACTATTTCCACTTGGATCTCCTGCATATATTGATGAATTTCCTGAAGAATCTATTTTAACAATATTACTATTTGCAGAAGCAAAATACATATTATTACTAGAATCAATTACAATACCTTGTATATTATTATCTGAAGTGAAAAAAGTAGTTACTCCATTTGAAAAAGTAGTTACTCCATTTGGTACATTAGGTGTATATGTGAATAATTTATTATTAGTAGTATTCAAAAACATATCTCCAATTGCCCCAATTGTATTTGGACCATAGGCACCAGAAGTTAATTGTGTTCCTGGAAGTCCTGTATCACCTGTTGCTCCTGTATAACCAGTATCACCTGTTGCCCCTGTTTCTCCTGTTGCTCCTGTTTCACCGGTTGCACCTGTATCTCCTGTTGCACCAGTATAACCAGTATCACCAGTATAACCAGTATCACCTGTTGCACCAGTTACACCAGTTGCACCAGTTACACCAGTATCTCCTATTGGTCCTGTTGAACCTGTATCACCAGTATCTCCTTTATCCCCAGTATCTCCTGTATCTCCTGTAAATCCTGTAAATCCAGTAAATCCAGTAAATCCAGTAAATCCTGTAAATCCTGTAAATCCAGTAAATCCAGTAAATCCAGTAAATCCAGTAAATCCAGTAAATCCAGTAAATCCAGTAAATCCAGTAGAGCCAGTTGAGCCAGTATCACCCTTGGCACCATCTGGACCCTGATTGCCATCTGGGCCCTGATTGCCATCTGGACCCTGGTTGCCGTCTGGGCCTTGATTGCCATCTGGACCCTGATTGCCATCTGGACCCTGATTGCCATCTGGTCCCTGGTTGCCGTCTGGGCCTTGATTGCCATCTGGACCCTGATTGCCATCTGGTCCCTGGTTGCCGTCTGGGCCTTGATTGCCATCTGGACCCTGATTGCCATCTGGGCCTTGTGCACCATCTGGACCCTGATTGCCATCTGGGCCTTGTGCACCATCTGGGCCCTGATTGCCATCTGGACCCTGGTTGCCATCTGGACCCTGATTGCCGTCTGGACCCTGATTGCCATCTGGACCCTGATTGCCATCTGGACCCTGATTGCCATCTGGACCTACTACACCAGCTGGACCTTGATTGCCATGTGGGCCTGCTACACCATCTGGACCCTGATTGCCGTCTGGGCCTTGTGCACCATCTGGACCCTGATTGCCATCTGGACCTAC
>Ga0214923_10008458_pt1 | contig 10944 bp, 12 predicted proteins | sample LL1510_MetaG_FD_177993 | JGI IMG/M metagenome (GOLD analysis project Ga0214923, IMG submission 177993) | Freshwater microbial communities from Lake Lanier, Atlanta, Georgia, United States - LL-1510 | ecosystem: Environmental > Aquatic > Freshwater > Lake | place: USA: Georgia | collected...
AGACGAGATCTTTGGATGGAAGCGAACCAAGATATCTCAATAAAATTGGTTCAGAAAAATCTGTATTTGGAATAGATAGAATAGATCCTAATTTTGATTATATTTTTATATTTGAAGGTCCAATTGATGCAATGATGGTAAAAAACGGAGTTGCAGTGGCTGGACTAACTCTAACAGAAACACAAAATAAACAACTTTCAGAATTTAAATTTCATACAAAAGTATGGGTTTTAGACAATTTAAAGGTGGACAATGCGGCTAAAGAAAATACAACAAAACTTTTAATGAACAAAGAAAAAGTGTTTAGATGGCCTATTGAAATCTTCTACAAAGACTTTAATGAATGGGCTATAAAAGAAGAAAAAGATGAAATAGATTATAAAATTATCTTAGATAATTTGTATTAAGATAACTGTTCAGAATCTCTCAACTTCTTAGGAGCCATAATAATGAAAGAATTGAGAACTTCTTTTAATTTTTCAATTTCACCAGCAATACGAGTAATGCTATCAGAAGCTTTTCTTGTTACACCACGAAGCAAGCTACCCGGCTTGTCGTTTTCTGCCAAAACTTTATGGAGAGATTCGGTAGTTGGGTCGTTCAAAAACTCAGCAAATTGATCTAATTTTCCTGACCATTCTTTAATTTTTTTAATACTTTCTGTTGAAATGTTTGGATCAATTCCTTCAACATCAAAGCTTTCTTTATCAGTTTCGGGTTCAAGCGATTGTTCATAATCTTGTTTTGTCTTTTCTGGAGTAAAATCTTCTGGGGAAATTTTTTCATCACTTGCAGGAATTTCTGGAGCAGGTGCTTCAGTTCCTTCTTGTTCTTTTAATAAAAAAGAATAAAAGCTACGAATAAAAGGAATGTCAGATTCTGTTAAAGTTTTATCATTTTTTATTATGTTTTTTATAGATTCTTTCATATTTTTATACTTAATCGGCTCAAGAACAATTGGATCCACATTTCTTTTTAACAATCTTTTAACTTCATTTGATGCTTTTTTTGAAGCACAAGGTACTGTACTTTTAGGACTTTTTTTCTTCTTGATTTTGTGCATAACTGTGCAATAATATACTTATATTTACCCTAAAAAATAAAAATTCATTCAAAATATGAGTATAAATTATAAAATAGTTGTTGCAACTCCTTTATCTAAAGAAAAATTTGAAGCAGAATCAAAGATATTTATATCTTTGGAAAGGTTAAAAATCAATTGTGAAGTAGAAGTTATTTATAATAATAAAACAGAACTCACCAAAGTCTATAATTCTTTCATAAACCAAGAAAATAAAGATAAAAAATTGGTATTTGCTCATGATGATCTTCTCATAGAAGATCTATTCTTTTTTGAAAAATTGGAAGATGCATTTACAATGTATGATATTGTTGGTCTTGCTGGTTCAAAATCTTGTAATTTAAGTTCTCCTGCACCTGCTTGGCATTTAATGTGTGAAAGAAATCAACTTGTGGGTGAAGTTTCTCATTCAAGTGGAAATACCTTTTGGACTACAGTTTTTGGACCTACTCCATCCAGAGCTTTAATATTGGATGGTTTGTTTCTTGCTGTTAAGGTCGATAAACTTCTGGAAACAAATACTAAATTTGATGAAGATTTTGGATTTCATCATTATGATATAACTTTTTGTCTGATAGCAAATAAAAATAAGCTAAAAATGGGTGTATATCCAATAAAAGTCACTCATTACGGTCTTGGGAATAGTATGTTATCTGAAGAATGGAAGGAAAGTTCTGAAAAATTTTTGAAAAAGTATAAAAATGATTAAAAAATCTTATAATAATGATCTTTTTAACAAATTAGATTGGGTTTTAAAGAAAAAAGGAAAATTGTTAAGTTCTAGTAACAATATTTCCTTGTTTATATTTAATAGATGGCTTTCAATGGCAAATGCATCCGTAGCACAAATTGTCAATGCAACAACAAATAGATGGATTCTTCAAAAAGAATATTTTACAGAAGAAAGTTTTTTCTTAAATTTTTTTAAAATAATTTTGCCAAAAATAAATAAAAAAGTTTCTTATTTAAAGAAAAATCCAAAGCAAAAACCGGAAGAAGATTATATAAATTTGGCAAATTCTTTGGAAATTTCAAAAAGAGAAATAAATTTTTACGAAAAAACACTTGCAGAAATAGAAAAGAAAGTTAAATAAAAATAATATGATAGCAAGACCAGAACAAGAAGATTTAGTAAAAGGTTTAGTTCAAATGGACAATTATAAAGGCAGTTTTTTTGAACTTGATGGTTGGGAACTTACAGGAGTATTGGACGATATATTAATGGTTCAATATGTAGACATAAATGAGGAAGGAACTGAAGTTAAAAGAGGTAATATTTGGGTTCCTATCAATGCTATCAATCATGTTTGGAGAGTTGGTAGGGTTTTGTTAGCAGGACCCAATTGTAAATCTGTTAAAGAAGGAGACTTTATAGTATTTCCTAATGATAAAGGAATTCAAGTTTCTAATTTGAATGGTTTGAAACATATAGTTTTCTTGAATGAAGCAAGAATTTTTGGAATTTGTACTCCAAAAGAAAATAAAGAGTGAAGTTGTCTCTTTCAGGTTTAAAAAGTTTATGTAGAAACAATCTGGTAGAATTAAAATTCACCAGAAGACTGAAATTGGTCGGAAAACCTACATCCAGAAGAATGTTGGCTACACTGGATGCAGAACTTTTAAATTCTACTCTTGGTAAAGAAATTTTAAATTTTAAACCACCCACCAAAATCCCTCCTTATGATGCTGAATCAAAGGGATTATTAACAGTTTGGGATATACTTTTTCAAGATTGGAGGAATATACCAGTAGATATGACCAATGTAGTATCAAGCGTCCCAACAAAACCACCACAAAAATTTTGGGAATATTTTGACAAAGTTATTAAAAAAATGACTGCTACACAAAAAGCAGCATTTATGGACAAATGAATATAACGAAAACACCAACAGAAGAAGCTTGTATGTTTTTATTGCAAAAAACTCTGACATTAGAGTTAAACAATAAACCTTATAAACAAGGAAAATTGATACTTTTTTATCAAAAAAATTTTTATTTGACTTTCATAATGGATACTGTTAAAAAGAAAAAAGAAAAAATTGAAATACCAATTCCTTTTGATGTAGAAATACATGAAGATGACAATTTGGTATATTTTGATTATAGATTAAAAACTTTAGCAAAACATGCTCCTGAAATTGAAACTAATCTTAAAATATATTCTTCAAAAAAGAATTCTAATAAATTTTGGAATGGAATTTTAACAATAAATGCAAACAACAAATAAAACCTTAATGTTTAGTGTATTTTCTGGAACTTTTTATGAATTATCAGAATTTGATGTTGATAAAATGGATATTGGACAGCTTCCTTTGAAGAAAAAACCTTCTTCAAATTGTTCTAAATGTTACGGAAGAGGTTATATCGGAAAAGATTTGCAAACCTGTGGATATTTGTTATGTTCTTGTATGCGAAAGGTAATAGATTATAATATAATCAATAAAAATCATGGAAACCAAATTTCAATTAGTTGATTATTTAAAAACCTTTCCACAAGATTCTATTCCAAGACCACAACAGAAAAAAGCATTAGAAAAAATTTCACAGATTTTTTCTTCTGGTAAAAAGTTTGTGATAGCTTCTATGCCTACAGGTTCTGGAAAATCACATATTGCTGCTGCAATTGCAAGGTCATCAACACCGATAGATCAAAGAAGAAAAGAATTGATAGAATCTTATTTGATTTATAAAAAAGACAGAGAAGGAAAATACCATTATGAAGATGAATTTTTAAATGGAGAATCTTTTGGAAGTTATATTTTAACAGTTACAAAATCTCTTCAAGATCAGTATCAATCACTATTTACAGAATCGGTTGTTGCAAAAGGAAAGTCGAATTATGCTTGTTCTGTCGATCCTAATCTGTCAGTAGATTTTGCACCTTGTTTGTACACTCCAAAATTAAAAGAGAAATGTTTCGAGTTTAACAGATGTCCTTATTATGAAACAAGAAATAGAGCATTTGCTTCAATTGATCCTATTTTAAATTACAGAGTTCTTATTGGACTTCCTGATTTTTTAAAAAGAAGAGAAATATATATTTGTGATGAAGCAAGCGATATAGAATCTGAACTTGTTTCTCAATATTCCATAACTTTGAATTATTCTTTTTTAGAATCAGAAGGAATTTCTCATAAAAAACTATGCAAGGACGATCCAAATTCGGCTATCTTGTGGCTACAAGAAATATATAACAACTTAAAACAAGAATTAGAAAATTTAAAATTAACAATTTTTAATATGGCAAAAAAAGAATCCCATTCTTCTATAAAATTAAAAGAAATGCAAAGATTGGGAAGATTTACAAATATATTAAACTCCATAGAAGGCGTAATAGAAGTTTGGGATGATTGTGAATATCTTGTAGAACATAGAGATAACAAAAAAGTTGTTTTGGTTCCTTATAATGTCAAACCATTAGCCAGAAGATTGTTTAAAAATGCAGACATGGTTTTAATGATGTCTGCAACAATATCCAATCCTGTAGAATTTGCTAAAAGTCTTGGAATACATGAAAATGAATATGAATATATAGACATTCCTTCAAGCTTTGATTCTAAAAAATCTCCTATCAAATCTTCAAGAAAATATAGTTTATCATATAAAAATAATAACAAAGATCTTCCTAAGATTATAGAAGCTACTATACAGCTTTGTAAAATGCACAAAGGCGAAAAGGGTATTATCCACACTCATACAAATCAAATAACCGAAGCATTAAAAAAATATGTAGAAAATGATGAAAGATTTTTATTCAGAGAAATAGGAAGGTCGAACGAATCTATAATAGAGGAACATAAAAATAGAATAAATGAAGATACTATTTTAGTCAGTCCTTCTTTGGATACAGGGATTAGTTTGGATGGTGATTTGGGAAGATTTCAGATTATATTGAAAGCACCTTTTTTACCACTTAATTCAAAAAGAATAAAAAAAATTTTTGAAAAGAATAAACAATACTATATGATGAAAATGTTGGATAATCTGGTGCAAATGTGTGGAAGATGCACCAGATCGGTAGACGACCATTCAATTACATATATATTGGATGGTAATGCTGTAAAATCTATCATAGATCACAAGAAACACTTACCTAAACACTTTATAGAACGTTTGGTCTGAAGTAAATAGTATAAGTGAAAAATTATACATTTAATTTTGAAATTCAAACACTCTTGGAACAATTTGTATCGGCTTTTAACGATATTATAATTAAAAGATACGATAATACAAAAACTTTAATTCCTCCAACAAGCGGTTTTAAAGTGAGTTTTGTATATTCTCCAAAATCAAGAGTATATGCAACTTTAAATACACCCGCACCGGGCGGATTGACTGTTCCAGCAGTTGCAGTGAACATTAGTAGTATTTCTAGAGATAATACTAGAGTTTTTAATAAATTGGAAGGATTTTCGGTAACTCCAAATTCAACCAGTAATAACAATTATCTTAAAAAAATACCACAACCAGTTCCTATCAATATAGGAGTAAACATGACAATTGTAACAAAATTTCAATCAGATATGGATCAAATTATTACAAACTTTGCTCCGTATTGTGATCCTTATATTATTATATCTTGGAAATTGCCATTTGCCAATAATTATGAAATAAGAACCGAAGTTTTATGGAGTGGACAAATAAACTTGAATTATCCGATAGATATAGGAGCATCACAAGTTTTTAGAATATCTGCTGAAACTTCCTTTACAATAAAAGGATGGTTATTCAAAAAAACAGATGAAATTATCAAAAAAATCTATACAATAGATGAGTCGTTTTTTATATCTGACAATCCATCCCAAGATTTCTTTACATTGCCCGAATTATGAAAACACCAGACGGAAGAGTATTAGTTTATGCAAAACCTAGTGCAACCGATGTGTTTCCTTCTAGCATTTTTCTTTTTAATTCGGTTTTATCCAGTATTCAAACAAAAAACATTGCAATTTTAGGTAGAAGCTTTTTTCAAATATCAAATGTTTATTTAAGTGGTTCAGAAACAACTGTTTTTGAAAATTTAACATATTCTTATTATAGTCCATTTTCTTCTATAAAAAATTTATCAGCATATAATGCTGGATTTTATGGAACCGTTTTGGATTCATTTACAATATTAGGGGACTCTTCTTTAGTTTTTAAAATCCCTCATCAAATAATATATTCTATACAATCAAAAAACCCTCCTTATTATTGCTATTTGGATGTTATAGTAGAAAATGAAGCTGGATATGGTCTTTTGTCCAGAGATAGTTATGTTTATACATTAAGTACTTGGTCAGGTTTTATTAATATACAGAAGCCAAGTATTTCAGGCATTTATATATCATTATCCTGAAGATAATTTGAATATTATCTCTAAATATATTTAATGGCATCTTTCAATCTATATAATGAATTATCAGAAACTTATTGGAGACCTGTAGATTTTAGTATACTGGGAGACCAATTTAAATCAAAAAAAATACCAGTTTTTTTTGATAATGGAGTTTCTTTTTATATTCATAATATATTAAAAAGTGCATTAGATTTTACTTTTAACCGAAAAACCGGAACTTTCTTATCAAATTTTGCTTTCAATTCTTATTTTTTAGAAAATAAAACAAATCCATCTATATATAAAAATTTAGAAAAAATAGAAAGTCCATTAAAAACAAAAGATGAGTATATCATAACTTTAACATCTCCAAATACAGCAGTCTCCAATAATTTTCCTGTTTTTACAAAATCTTTTAGAAAAAACGTAAATTATGATGATACTATAACATTTCTATTTTATAATAATAAAGTTATTGTAAAAAATGTAAACGGATATGTACTAACTGCCGATTTTTTTGGCGAAAATGGATTATCATTTAAACATCAAATATTTCCATACGATCAAACTCAACTTTTTGATTATTTTTTGGGGGATAACAATATAGTTTTATTTAAATCTGAAACCAATTATACAAATTTAGTCATAAAAGATTCTACTGAAAATTATGTTTTAAGTTCTGTTAATTTTTCTGTAAATTCTTTTTTACCTCAAAATTCTATTTTTTATTTTTATTCATATGAAAAATCAAAAATAAACTATTCAAATAATATACCTGACAATTTTATTGCAAAATATACAACAACTCCAATTACAAATCAAAATAAAATAGACATAGACTACAATTTTTCAAATGAAAATCTATATTCTCAAAATTATTTAGGATTGATTCCAATAGAAAATCCAATAAAATCAGAAAAAGATTGTTCTTATTTATTACAAATACACGGTCTTAAAAATTACCAAACTCCAGAATATAAATACTCAACAGCAAATCCTTTAATTCAAAGTTCTCCTTCTATTAGAAGATTCTATAATAAAATTTACACAGGAACAAATCAAGAAAAAGGATATGAAAAAGTTTACTTGGGATATAGGGCTGAAACCAAAGAGTATTTATTTAAAGTTAATAAAGACAATCTATTTTACTATCCATCGACTTCAGAAGTTATAAAATTAAGCTCTGCGGGTTTTATAGAAGATGGAGCAACTGCTGGAGAAGTTCCTTTTACTTCTGATAGAATTTCTGTTTATAGAAAAAATTACGAAGAAACGACACCGGGTTCTCCACAACCACGAAGTATTACAAAATACGATAGAACTTGGTTGTGTTCTTGGCTTTCTGGTAGTAATTTAGACGAAAAAATATGGCTGGATAGGTATTACAATTCTGCTTATTATACTTTAGACGAGGCATTGACTGCAAAAGCATTTGTTTATAATCCAAAATTATCTTCCAATCTTCCGTTTACTTTTGATGTTCCTTCTTCGATTGTATTGGAGCCGGGTGTTCTTTATAACTATACAAGAGTAGGAAAACAAAATAGTAAAAATTTTATAACTCATTTGGACAAAGATCCAAACAATCCAAAAGGAGGAAAACTGTTAAGTATAGTAAATTGGCTTTCTTCTCCTTTAATAGACGAATCTGATTTTAAAAATGATGGATTATGTTTATTTAGTAATCCAACTAATTTTCAAGGAAATTATTTTATTTTAGATGGTTCAAATCATGTAATATTTCCTTCTAGAAATTCTTTATTACAAAATTCTAAACTTACAGTCTCTTTATGGATAAACGTCAAAGATTGGTCGGATGTGCAAGGAGATCAAATTTTTGGAAATTATTATGAAAGTGGTTTTGGCCTTATAAACAAAGGAGCTTTGAATGCTCCTTTAATGACCATAACAAATACAGGTTCTTCTGTTGCTTATAATTTAAATTATAAATTTACAAAACTTTCAGAAATTACTTTAATAGACAAAAAACAAAACAACGAAAAATCAGAATATCAATTTATACAAAGGTATCCAGATTATTCATATTTAGTTTTTGATACAAAATTTAAACAAGCTGTAAAATACAATCCTTTAAATAATTTAACTTATTATTTTACGTTTTCTTCATACGGACTCTCGGCTATAAATCAAGTAGAGGTTGATGGAAATAAAAATTTTTATTTTTATGATAATTCTCTGAAAAAGTGTGTATCTTTGGACTCAAATGGGTATTTTTTATCAGAAACTATATATCCTTCAGTGTCTACAGTTAATAGAATAGAAATAGATTTAAAAAATAATTTAATTCCAATAGCAGGAAATGCGTCTGTAATAGATAACGAAAACAATGTATGGCAAGTTATAGGATCCAATTTGTATAAAAATAAAAATATTTTTGCAAATATAGGATTTACTCAACAATTAACGTGTGATTCTAAAAATAATATTTGGATTTTACACAATCAAGATACGATATCTAAATTGAATACAACTACAGGATTGTTTGATTTTTCTTCAAGAATAGGAAGGAACACATCAAAACCATTAGATCCTTGTGTTTCTCAAGAAATATTTAGATTTATGGATTTTGTCAAAGTCCCAAAAAGTTCTTCTTGTGACCAAAAAAGTATATATGAAGACAACTTAATCGTTGTTGATGTTCGCTATAATGAAATATATATTTTGGATGAACAGGGAAATTTATTATCAAAATTAGATATTAGAGCATTGTTAACAGATCCAAACAATGTTTTAAAATTTTATGCAAAAGGTGATTTTACTGGATATCAATTTTTAAGAAAATATGAAGGTGTCATAAAAAGTTTGGCTTGGAATTTTAAAATAGCCGAACCAAATGGAAATAATTCTCAACTTTTATCTTTAAATTATTACACCAGTTCTTTGCCTCCGGGATGGCATAATTTTGCATTTGTTTTTGATTCTTTAAACGGAAGCGCAAAATACTATATAGATTCTATAAATGTAAATTCTGTTTATTTTACACCCCAAAAATACCAACTTTATTATAACTATAGGTCTTCTTTATTACTAGGAGCAGCTACAATTAAAAACACAACCTTAAATGATATTATTGGAATTGATAATAGTAACAAATTCATAGGAAACGTTTCAGATTTGAGAATGTATTCTAAAAATTTGACTCAAGGAGAAATGGAACAAATATATTTTTCATCGGATTTTACAGAATCTAGAAAAGATCTGGTTTGGAATGCAAGAGTAGGGGATAGAAATTATATAGAAGAAATAGAATATTGGTACAAAATGCAATTACCCGGTAGCAAAAGCAAGTACTTTAATATCAATATACATAATCTAAATATAGATGATAATGTTAAAAATATTTTAGAAAGTGCGATAAAGGCAAGTTTGAATAAAATTATACCTGCTGAAAGTTCTTTATATAAAATAAAGTGGATGTAAAAATATGAATGATTTTGAAAAAATAACACCAACATGTTCAAATGTATATTTGATAGATCAAAATTTTTGTGTAGGAAATAGTTTAAATACTATAAATTATAACTTTTCTTCCATAAATTTTTCAATTTCAAGTTTGGAACAATACAACCAAGATTGGTATCAGTTATACACTATTTTTACAACTTATAGTTCAAAATGGATAAAAACAGCAACCAATATTCAAACTTTTAGTGCAAAGTGGATAGATACATCAACAACTGTTCAAAATTTAAGTTCAAGATGGAGTAAACCAATTGTATTATATCATACACAAATGCAAAATTTATCAACTTGGTACAGTTTAACAACAAGTGCTAGATGTGAATATGCAAAAAATTTCATCAATACTATACTTGATTCCAAAAAATATTCACCAGATCAAATCGTTGATGTTGTTATATATTTAAATCAAAATTTACCATTTTCTTTTTATTTTGGTAGAAAATATAACGAGACATGTATACCAAATGGAGGTGGTATATCTTTAAAATGTGAAAAAAGTGGTTTACCAGTTCATGGTTGCAATAGAAGCAGCGGTAAAGGTAAAAATTATTATCATTATTGTTTTAATGCATACGAGCAGTGTGGAAAAACCAGATCTGGACAATCGGCAAGTGCCAGTTGTGTAGGAACTGGTGGAAGACTTCTTTCTGTTGGAATAGACAGAAAAGCAGAAGACAAAAACGTGGCTAGAACTGATCTCATTAGATTTAAAAATATAAATATGACTTGGACACCATTATGAACATTTACGATATATCATCAAATGATAGTATAGGAAATTCTCTTTCTTCTGTAAATTTAAACTATCTAGAATTGGAAAAAGGAACTTTATATTTAATTGCAAGTTCCCAAAATTATTGGTCTCCAATGAAAGATTATTATTTGTCTTTTCAAAAATTTTTAAAAGACTCTACTACAATAGTTCAAAACTATTCTGCAAATTGGATAAACACTACTACAATAGTTCAAAATTACTCCGCAACTTGGATAAAACCTATAACAATATTTTACCCTTCTGTCATATATAAAGATACTAAAATAGAAGATATATTGAACAGTTTAT
>Ga0214923_10008460_pt1 | contig 10943 bp, 14 predicted proteins | sample LL1510_MetaG_FD_177993 | JGI IMG/M metagenome (GOLD analysis project Ga0214923, IMG submission 177993) | Freshwater microbial communities from Lake Lanier, Atlanta, Georgia, United States - LL-1510 | ecosystem: Environmental > Aquatic > Freshwater > Lake | place: USA: Georgia | collected...
CTTGTTGATATGACGGCTGCGGATGTACCCGCACACCAGCTATTGGAATATGCCGGAGGCAAGATTAAGGTGCTTGGCGTGATGACGGACGATACGGATGTGTATGGCGGCAGCGTGGTAGTGAGTGCCGGCATTAATGCCGATGTGGCGATTGCGAAGACTAATTTAGGCATATTGGCCGGGGTATGGTTTGCGAAGCAGCAGCCGTTCAGGGCTATAATTGGCGGTACAAGCTATGCCGGGGTGCCCGGTGATTTGGCTGACCAACTGACCGGCAGTAATAACCGCGTGGCTATATTGATAGGCGATACCGATAGTGCGCCGGGTGATGCCCGCGACCAGTGCTGCTTGGGCTTGTTGTTGGGCGATGTGGCTAAGCTGCCGGTGCAAAGGAAGGTTAGCCGAGTGGCGAATGGAGAGTTGCCGATAAATGTTGCCTACGTTGGCAGCATAGCGGTAGGTAGTGTTGGGCATGCTGAAGACCACAAAACAATAGAAACTGCCGGGTATATTACTTTCGCTACGTATTCCGGACAAGCGGGATACTACTTTAGCCCTGATTATATGGCTTGCGCTGGTACAGATGATTATGCGTTTTTGTGCCGTGGGAGGATTGTTGACAAAATGCATCGTATTGCATATAGTGTATTTGTTCAGCGCGTGGACGATGAGGTGAAGATAAATGAAGACGGCACATTAGATAACGCGTTTTGCGTGTGGCTTCAAACCCAAATGGAGAATGCCATAAATACAGCGATGGTTGCTAAAGGAGAGTTGAGCAGCGTGAATTGTTATATTGACCCTTCGCAGAATATACTGTCAACTAATGAATTAAATGTTGCGCTTACCGGCTTGCCGGTTGGCTATGCGAGTACTATTAATGTCGTTCTGGGGTTTACAAATCCGGCGGTGTAGTCTGAACTATGATTGTATATGATTTGTGTGAGTAGCTATGATTATTAATAAAAAGTTAAAATAAAAAATATATGGCAGTAATAAGTTTTTTTGACACAAAGGAGTTGGAGTGGAAGGATATAGCTGTAATGATAGCCGGGAGCAACTTGAAGAAGTTTACTAACGTTAGCTATGCCGTTAGTCAGGAAATGGAAGAATTGTATGCTGCCGGTGATGACCCGTTAGATATTCAGACGGGAGACAGAAAATATGAAGGCAGTTTGACGCTGCTGAAAAGTGCTGTTGACGATATGAACTTAGCGGCACGTGCTGCAGGCGGTCGCGATATATTGGATGTTAAATTTGACATTGTGATTACTTACAAGGCAAACGACAACAGGCGATTAATCACTGACACGCTTGTCGGTTGCAGGTTTAGCCAGTTTGAATTTAAGGCTGCGCAAGGTGATAAGAAGATGGAGATTGTGATGCCATTTAAGTTTACGAGGCTGCTAAGTAGGTAATGGTTAATATGGTGGGCGAAATCGTTGCGCCCCTACGAAAAAATAAATTTAATAACAATTTAAATAGGTTTAAAATGGAACAAAAGACGGTCAATATTACAAACGTAGAACAAAGAACCGGAGGTGGTGTGTTTAACACGATAAATTTATTGGAGGGCGAGGTAGGTGCGGAAAAGATAGCGGAATGGAAGTTAAAATATCCGGAGGGGATATATGCTGCTGTGAGTGCGGACAAGCATATAACGTATTTTAAAAAGCCGAGTATGCTTGATATCAGAGCCTCTATGCCTTGCCAAACAAGTGACAATATGCTTGGGCATATTGAGGCACTTGCCGACCTGACGCATATCGGAGGCAGCGAATTGTACAGAGATGAGCATCATACTCAGTTGCGCTTGGGGGTATATAATGTTGTGAAAGAGATGCTGCTTGGCACGGAGACACGACTGGTAAACTTATAGAGGAAGCTCGGAAAGGGCTTGACGAGACTTCCTTAGAATATGCACAAAGCCTGCTTATGGTATATATGCCCGGATTTGACCAGTCAAAAGCAACGAAAGAAGAATTTGCCATGCGGTATGCTCATTTAGAGCGCATACGGGCAGAAGATAAAAGACACAGCGTGTTATTGGTCGGTAATGATACCGCAGCCAAGCAAGCATAGTCAGGAGACTACGCTTAACGAATAAATTATTAACAAACTATGGATGGGGCAGTAGAATTTGTTTTACGTGTTCGGGATATGATGAGCGGAGGATTGCGGGGTGCTGCAACTACTGCTCATCGTAGTTTTAACGAAATAGGTGCGGGCATGGAAAGGGTTGCCGGCAGGGGGCAACGCATGGGCAGCCGTGTAGTTGACGCGTTGACGGGTATAAGTAACAGTGCTCGTGCTGCGACGCGTGAAGTTAGGCAGTTGGACGATATGTTAGAGCATACGGGTAGGCGCAAGTCTAACGGTATTGGTTTTATGGATTTTGTGAAGGGCGGGTTAGTAACGCAAGGTATAACGAGTGCGGTTGGCTTTGCGATTGAACAAGTGAAAGGGGTGATGACCGGTGGTATGGAGGCAGAAAAGCTGCGGGCACAGTTTGGCGTATTAGCGGGTAAGGACGCTGGAGGTGCTTTATATAAAGATTTAACAAAGTGGATAGGCGACAGCGTGTTTGGCACAGAGCAATACGCTAATGCACGTACCATGCTTGGTTTTGGCATAAAAGCAAATGAGGTGGTACCGGCAATGAAGATGCTTGGCGATATAAGCATGGGCGATACGGAGAAAATGGGCGGGCTATCGCTTGCGTACTCGCAAGTACGCGGTGCAGGTAAGCTGCAGGGGCAAGACCTCTTACAATTTATAAGCAATGGTTACAACCCATTGGAGGATATGAGCCGGATGACCGGCAAAAGTATGGCTACGCTTAAAGAGGAGATGGGTAAGGGGGCTATTACATTTGACATGGTGGCGAAAGCAATGGAGGCAGCGACGAGCAAAGGCGGTAAATATTACGGTATGCTTGAGCAAATAGGTAAGACAGACAGCGGGCGTTGGGAGGCAATGGTGGGCAATATAGGAACGGCAATGCAGGATATGGGAGAGAAGCTAAAATCTGTGCGCGGGCGGTTGATAGACTATGTTACAGAAGGGGCTAAACGCTTGCCGGCAATGATGGATAGGGTTGTGCCTTATTTGGAGCGGTTTGGGGATGCGATTTTGGAAATATCGCCTGTTGTAGAACAACTTGGCGGTAAAATGATGAGTGCATTAAAGCCGGTGATTGATTTTGTATTATCTAAAGAATTTACGAACTTAGTTGGTAATGTGGGTAGATTTGCCGGTGGCTTAATGGATATGGGGGCTCCATTAATAACAGAATTAACAGCCGTTATAGGAGGTCTCAGTCAACAGATTAACAATCTTTCAGATTATTTAAGAGGTTCTGACTTTTTTAGGGGAATGAAGGAGCATGCTTCATTTAGTTTTATACCCTACCCAATTAGGGCTAAAATGAAAATGGAACGAGATGAGAATCCTGAGATAAGAAATGCAAATACTTGGTTGGCGGGTATGGATTTTATAGATTTTCCATACCCTACGAGGGCTATGCTTAAAGGTAAACCATTGGTGCCTGCGCTGGCGGGGGTTGCATCTCCGGCTGCGTTGGCTCGCAATGATGGCAAGGGTGGCGGTGCAAATTTAAGTGCAAGTAATGAGGCGATAGTTGGCGGTGGGCGTAAGAATATTACTATAAATATTAATCACCCATTAGTGAAGCAGGATATAAAGGTTGAGGGTGCTGCGGATGCGTTCAGGCTTGGCTTGAGTGCATTTGAGGAAAATTTGGCACGCGCTTTAAATGGTATATCCATGTCATTAGGGGGGTAAAATAATTGTTAATATGGCTACGATAGATTTAAGTTTGGGTGATTTGTATGCTAAGGCGTTTGGTTATAATACAAATGCGTTTAAAGACAATTTGAAATATACGAATGTATACAAGGACGATAATAAGAATAAGCGCGGGAGCGTTGCGGGTGCGGGCTATTGGAGCTTCAGTCGGGAGTATTACCTGCCGGTAACTTTACGATATGTTCCTGCTACTGGAGGGAGTTATGTGCGGTATGAGCTTCCTCATCCGATAATTCGGTTGACGCAAGAAAAGACTATTATTTGTACTCCATTGACAGAGCGTGCAGGCACGGTTAAAGAATTGGTAAGGGAAGGGGATGTAGAAATAATGATAAGGGGGCTGCTTATCAGCAACGATAATGAACTGCCGGAAGAGGGTATGATTGCGCTACAAAGGCTGTATAAAAGCAGTGAGCCTGTGATTATAGAAAATGTGATGACGGATATATTGCTGAGCGAACACGGGTTTAAGGCAGCGGTAAAGAGTTTGAATTTTCCGGAGGTGCAAGGCGTAAAAGGGGTGCGGGGCTATGAGCTTTCCTTGATAAGCGATTCTGTATTTAATTTAGAAGAGATATAACAATTATGAAGATAAGTGAATTTTTAGGGATGGTCATAATGGTTGCGATAATGATTGTTTGCATTTGGGCGGTGGCGATATTGCCGATACCCTATCCATTTAAGGGCATAGCGATGATTATAGCGGTTTATTTATTGTTGCGATACATTATGCTTGTTTGTAATGGGCTGACAAAATGACAGATGTATGGTTAAATTGAACAGTAAAATAATAATAGGAAAATACTCGTTCAGCGGCGTTCACTATGTGAATGTTCGCAAGAGTGTGAAGAGCTATACAGATACTGCAACGATACAACTGCCTCACCGGTGGTATATTAAGAGTAAGAACGGTGTTATTGCTGAGCGTATGCCAGGCGATGTGGTAAAAGAAGGTGATGGCGTGCTGATAGTGTTGGGTTATGATGGAGACTTGCAGGTTGAGTTTGAAGGATTTGTTCGGGCTATAAGGGTAAGCGGAGAATTGATGATGGAATTGGAATGTGAGGGTTACAGCTATCAACTGCGTACAAAGGTGGAGGTAACGAAAATGTATAAAAATGGAACAAATGTAAAAGAATTGTTAGGACTGATAGCGGAACGAACAGATATTAGCATTGCGCTGCAAGAGGGGTGTAATATACCTTTTACAAGGTTAAAGGTAACGGCAGCCACCGGCTGTGATATAGTGGAAGAGATAAAAAAGTTGACGCAAGGAGCACTGAATTTATATTTTGTGAATGCCAAAACGCTATGGTGCGGTTTTACCTACAGCGATGCTGCTAAGGGTGTTGCTTCTGCTATGGGGGAGGTAAAGTACCGGCTGGGTTACAACTGTATTAAGGATAATAATTTGCGGAAGCGCGAGATAACGGAGCGTGTTCGGCTTATTGTCAATAATATGGGTGTTACGGGAGATAGGATTCAAACAACCGCAGAAGTAAAAAGTTCGGATAGGCGCGTGGTGGCGACATTGAATAATATAGGCGATGCTAAGTTTATGAAGGCTATTGCAGAAGAGGTGCAAAATACGCGCAATTATGAAGGCTACGAGGGTAAGATTACTGGATTTTTACAACCTTATTGTCAACCCGGTTGGGAGGCGACAATAGTAGATAAGGATTATAAGACGCTTACCGGTAAGTATCTTATAGCGGGGACAGAGGTGCAATTTGGGCAAAACGGAGCGCGGAGAATTGTAGATATAGGACCGCGCATTGGATTTAATTCTAAAGCAAAATAAAATGAGCATAAACGGAAGTAAAATAATAGATTCAATCAGGCATATTGCGAATGGCAGCGCAAACAGGCATAGTGTAATGATGGGCAAGGTGATTGCAGTTGATGGCAGTGAGTGTACTGTTCTTTTAAGTGTGGACTTGGAGGAGAATCCAACGGAGGGGGTGCTGCTGAATGGGGTTGAGATGTATATGGGCGGGGTGTACATTCGCCCGGCGGTGGATAGCACGGTATGGGTGGCGGAGATTGATGGACCCGGCAAGTGGGGGGTGGTGAAGACGAGTATTATTGACGAGTTTCAGTGGTCGGTTGGGGACCCGGAAGGGAGTAGAACGCAAATGTTGGTTAATAGCGATGAGGTTAATATTGTTAACAATACGGCAGGGGGCGATGGTACTATTATCGTTGCGCGGGGAACCGGGGTGCATATTGAAGTCAACGGTGTGAGCCTTAAAGATGTGCTTGATGGGCTGATTGACCAGATAAAACTTATTACTGTGCCTACGGCGGTGGGACCGAGCGGTGTTCCGGTTAATGCTGCTGCGTTTGATGCGGTGAAGGGGCAGTTGGATGGGATACTTGTCTGAACTGTGATTTTTGTGATTAAATGATTGGCTATGATTGTATAAATAAAAAGTTAAAATAAATAATAAATTTTATGAGTGATTTTTTTTCAGGAGATAGTGGTTGGAGTTCACCTTCGGATAGTAGTTGGAGTTCGCCTTCGGATAGCAACAGTTATCACCATACCGATTATAGTTCGCACAGCCATGACGCGCATAGTAATCATCATGATGTGCCTGTTAATAGTAACGATAGCGGGGACTTTGGTTTTTTAAATTCGCAGATGATGCAAGTCAACGATTTGCAAGCGAATAGTTCTGCTGCAGAACCGAGCAACAGCACTGCAGGCTATAGGGGCAGTGGGAGCTATGCGCCAAGAAGTAGCAGGTTAGCTGCCGCTCATGTGCCAAGAAGTAGCAGGTTAGCTGCCGCTCATGTGCCCCCTCAACGCATCGGTTGGAAGAGCAGTATTTGTTCTTTTTTAAACAAAATTAAAGACTTCTTTCTTTTAAAGTGATATGAAACAGGTATATGACATAATGACGGATGAGGATAACGACTTGCAGATAGCGGGAGGTGATTGGGTTGTGGATGAGAGCACTGCGCAGCATCAGAAGGCACTCATCGTTGACAGTAAGGGAGACTGGAAGCAACAGCCTACTGTTGGTGTTGGTGCGTTTAGGTTTCTGAACGATGAAGGTAGTGGAGGTTTGTTACAGGAGGTTTCTATGCAATTCATTAAAGATGGCATGACGATAGTGGGTGTAGGTATAGATGCTTTCGGAACATTACGAGCAGACGCTCATTATTAATAGTGAATAATATGGAGTATATAGTAAAATACGGGCAGAATTTGATTGATGTTGTATTAACGAATGCCGGAACAATGGAGGCAGTTATGGATGTGGCTGCGGCTAATGGCATTGCTATAAGTGATGTTCCGGAGGTTGGCGCAGCCGTAAATATTGGTGCAACCATAGTAACAGAACCGGCAGTGGTGAAGGATTTGAGGGTAAACGGCATTACAATAGCAACTTTAAATTCCTAATTAAACAGTATTTAAACAGCGATTAAATAATAATTAAATGGCAAGGACGATAGCGGTAATAAATGAGAGTTTGGTGGCTGCGAAGGAGGCGGATAGCCGGCTTGCGGGCTTGGACAGTACGAGTGCGACTGCGATATGGCGGTTGTGGCTGTATATAGTGGCGGTGGGGATATGGACGCTTGAGAAGCTGTTTGACAGCCATAAAGCGGAGGTGGCTGCGCTGATAGCCGCGCAGCGGGTGCACACCATGAAGTGGTATGTACTGAAGGCAAAAGCCTTTCAATACGGTTATGCGCTTCTGGAGGATAGCGATGTGTATGCGGTTGTTGACGCGGCTGCGCAGATAGTAACGGAGGCTGCTGCGGAGGAGATAAGCGGTGTGTTGCGGATAAAGGTGGCGAAGACGGTGAGCGGTGTGCTTGCACCGCTAAGCTCCGGAGAGCGCGATGCGCTTGCGCTGTATATGAGCCGAGTAAAAGACGCGGGAGTTCACCTCAATGTTACCACGCAAGATGGCGATGACTTGCATTTAGCATTAGAAATCTATTATGATGCCTTAGTGCTTAATGCCAGCGGGGAACGGTTGGACGGTACTGCGACCACGCCTGTAAAAGATGCGGTGAAGGCATTTTTGGCAGATTTGCCGTTTAACGGTGTGTTTGTGCTGAACCGATTGGTGGACGCGGTACAGGCGGTGGATGGTGTTACTATCTGCCGCGTTACACTTGCGGAGAGTCAGCCGGCAGGGGGCGGCGGTTATAGTGCGTTTACGGTTCAGGCTGCTCCGGATGCGGGTTATTTGGTTTTGGATGAGAGTTATTTTGACAGTAATGTTGGGTATATTGCTTATTGATTTGTTGGGTTTTACGTAGGGTTGCGCCACCTACGGTGGCTTTACCCTACGCTGATTTATCACGGGGCTTCGCCCCTTAAATTGAGGTTGCTTCGGTTCGCTTCGCTCCCTCGCAATGACGGAAATATGGGATATTTTGATATAAATTATGAAAGGTTGGGGAGGTTGCTGCTGCCGGTGCGGTTGCGGAAGGCGATTATGGAGGCATGGGTAGGCGTGCTGCTTGCGGGTGTGCAGGCGGTGTATGAAGTGTTTGGCACGAACAGGGCTGCGAATGTGTATTTGTTGACGCATACGAGCCAGGTGTGTTATATGGAAGCCGCGCTGAACGATACGTTTGACGAGAGCCTGCGGCGTATTTATATTATTGACCCTTATAGCGACCTGTTGCTGTATTTGGCTATGCGGTCTGAAACGGCTGCGCTACTGCCTTATGAGGCTCCGCTGTGGCTTGGGACGCGGGCAGAGACGGGCACTACGACTTATCACTCTCCGCGTTGGCTGTACACGCGTGATGAGGCGTTGGTGTATATAGGTTTTGATTTCTTTATTGTTATGCCAACGGGCTTGGGTTATGACAATGCGCGAATGAATGCGCTTGTGAACCGTTATCGGCTGCCGGGCAGGACTTGGGATGTGATAGTAATTTAATTTTTAACGTTAAAATATATATAAATATGAAATTAATTGATTTTACACAGCCGGGAGGCTTTCCGTTGACACAGGACGAGTTGGGCATAATGCAACAGAGCTATAAGGAGGTGTTGTTAGAGCTTATGAAGCAGGTTGAGACTTTTCCAGGTGGTTCTTTCGGTAGCAGGGCGAGACCTGTGGTGTTATCGGGTATGGGCAATTCTGCGGTTGGCGGTACGACCTATCGGATAGCAGCCGGCTATTATTATTATGGTGGTGAGATTGTTCGTATGCCGGAGACTGATTACGACATAAGTTTAGCTACCAGCCCAAATATATTGCACATCCAGACGATAGATAGTAATGAAGCGTTAACGTATCATAATGGCACCAGTGTGGATGCTATTACAGAGCGTATTGGCTCTCTTGTTGCTTATACTGGTGGTCTTACCATTAATGATACTACCTTTCCGTTTGGCGTGGAGCGAGAGTTCGCAGAGCAATTCGGCATGAAGGCGAGGCGAGGCAATGATTTATTTACACAATCCAATACTACCAGTAGCGGCTATGGTAGTGTTACTACTAATATAAGCTATACTGTAGATTGGCTGACGGGTCAGGTAATGGTGTATGGGTCGTTTACAACGGCGAATGCGCAGAATTTTAACGCCTCGCCTATTTTTTATGAAATAATTGACATAACGGGTATTAATTCGTTGGCGGAGCATCATTTTTCCGTGCAAATGAGCGATTATACTATTATTGGCGGGGCAGGGGTGTATATACCTACGCTAAACGCTAAGATAGATACTGATGGGAAAATAAAGGTGAAGTTTATTAAGCCATTAGTAGCTAATGTTATCAGCGGGAACTTTACGTTGATATTTCAGCGCGATAGGGTGGCGTAGTGATGGCAGTGGATTGGGGATAATTATGTGGTGGGTATTGGTTTGCCGTTGTTATTTTTGCCATGAAAACTAACTAATCACTATGAAACCGCCAATTACTTACTATGGCGGCAAGCAGAAACTTGTGTCTGTTCTGCTGCCGATGTTCCCTGTCCACACCCTTTATGCTGAACCTTTTGCCGGAGGTGCTGCCGTTCTTTTTGCGAAAGAGCGTAGCGGCGTTGAGGTCATTAATGACACAAATGCCGAGTTAATTAACTTTTACAAAGTAATGCAGCGCGATTTTGTGAGCCTTCAAAGCGAAGTTCAGATAACGCTGCATAGCCGCAGGCAGCATAAAGATGCGAGTATTGTGTATAATAATTCGCATTTATTTAACGAATTGAAGCGTGCTTGGGCGGTGTGGGTGCTGGCGCAAGAGAGCTTTGCGAGCATGATTGACGGGAGTTGGGGCTATGATAAAGCCAAGAGTACGACAAGCAAAAAGATTGCGAATAAGGTGCGGGAGTTTACACATGACTACGCGATTAGGCTTCAGAACGTGCAGATAGAGTGTGCGGATGCGGTGTATATCATTAAAAGCCGGGACTGTGCGGATGCGTTTTTTTACGTTGACCCACCGTATTTTAATGCCCACATGGGGCATTACGGAGGCTATACAGAGGCTGATTTTGAGCGATTATTGCAGGCGTTGGCGGGCATTAAGGGTAAGTTTTTGCTCAGTTCTTACCCGTCTGACGTGCTTGAACGCTACCGAAATGAGTATGGTTGGGGACAAAAAAGTGTGGAGCAGTACGTGAGTGTAAACAATGTGAGCGGTAGGCGGGGCAAGCCTAAAGTTGAAGTGATGACCTATAATTATGACCTACCTATACTGTGATGACTGAAAGTGCCCCCGTGATGGGGGCATTTTTATTAAAGTCATGTACTTTTCGTTTTGGAGGATTTGTACTTTTCGTTTTGGCGATTATAGGTAGCCCAAGTATTGGTGGCAGGGTTATATACTTCATTAGCCGTATAAGAACCTGGATAACCTCCATTACAGTATATTAGCCCTGAACTTGAAACACCCACTGAAAATTGCGACCTTGCTGTGGGCATAGATGCTTTGGTTGTCCACATATTGGTAACAGGGTCATATTCTTCAACCGTGTTCACAACACCGGCACTCCCAACGTAACCTCCTATAACATAAAGTTTACCACCAGAAGCCGCTGCTGCCAATTCACCACGCGCCACACTCATAGACGGTTTTGTTGCCCATGTGTTGGAGTTGGGATAATAAGCGTGCATAGTATTAGTAGCATTCCCT
>Ga0214923_10008461_pt1 | contig 10943 bp, 10 predicted proteins | sample LL1510_MetaG_FD_177993 | JGI IMG/M metagenome (GOLD analysis project Ga0214923, IMG submission 177993) | Freshwater microbial communities from Lake Lanier, Atlanta, Georgia, United States - LL-1510 | ecosystem: Environmental > Aquatic > Freshwater > Lake | place: USA: Georgia | collected...
CGTGTCAACTGGATGAGTTACTGATAAAACCAGAATTACGTGCCTGGCCACGTCTTGCAACGCCACCTGATAAGCCGGTTATCTGGGCAGAGATCACAACCCCAGTGTAGTTGGAGTTGAGATCGCCTAGGAATTACAACAATGGCGCGGACGCGTACTGGCTGACGTATCAGGCAATCCACAGTAATTTGACGGCCTCGCTGTAGTGACAAATCATCGTGCGACACCTAATCCCCTATCTCAAAAATTGATCGCAATGGAGAGGCCTCACTTCCCTGCAAGAGGGTTGGAATAGCTACTTCTGCGTGCATGCTGTCTGGGCATCCATTAGAGTATATTTTCTTCATTCTCTCGAAGGTATCAGGCTTCGTCAGCAGTCTGCTAGAGCAATTAGAATAGGTATGGCGTGTGTAAGATGGCTTATTTGATAGCTGGGAAGACAACCCAAATGAGTAGTCGGAGAAAGCAAGATAGATGTTGATACTTCAGATGCTTGCGCGGCGATTATGTCGGATGGTGAGTTCCCTATCAGAATGGATCTTGATGGGTCAATAGCATGATGTGAGATGGCTTTACATATCATCCCAGGCTTTGGCTTTCGGTCATAAGAGTCACTCAAGTAATGTCCTTTTCCTTCCGTTGGATGAAATGGACAATAATATATATCATCAATGACTAGATTTCGAGACTTAAAAACAGAAATCATCCATGAATGAAGCTTATTGAGATCTGCTTCTGAATAATATCCTCTGGCAATTCCTGCTTGATTTGTAACGATGATAGCCTTGTAGCCAAGGCTTTGAGAAATTTGGAGAAGGTTAAAGATACCTTCTACAAAAACGAATTTCTCACGGGTGTGAACGTAGCCATAGTCAATATTAATGACTCCATCGCGATCCAAGAACAATGCCTTGTTCCTATTTTTGTATTGAGACATAGACGTTATTATTTGTTGTCAAGGAATGCTAAAGACCTAAAGCAGGCGACAAGTGTAGAAGAACCTATGTTTGAACTATGACAAACCATGTTGAGGAGATCATGCTTTGAAAATGAAAATAGCTCGCCCAAACCGATCTCAAATTGAATATCAATATCAGCCTTCGTGTTGCAGGTACTGAGAAATAGTGCGACACGCCCATCAATGAGACCAGCATCGGGGAAAAAAGACCCGAGAGAAATTAGACTTGATGGGGTAGCAGCAAATCCAGCTTCTTCATAAAGCTCACGAGCAGCCGCCTCTGATGGGCTCTCTCCATGTTCAACAAAACCGGCTGGAGCCTGCCATATGTACGATTCACAATGATGGCGCCATCCCTTCATCAGCCAGAATTTCCCGGCATAATAGGGAAGGATACATACTCCTACAATGTTATCAGCGATGTGGACATTCGGCGAAACCAAGAGATAGTCGTGTATATTATTGCCACTTGAAGTGCAGATCTGATCAAAGAATATTTTGAACCTTGAGTTGAAAGCAACAAGCCTCCTGGATTGGAGGGTGTATGACTGAGATAAGTGAGACATGACATGTCGGCGATGCCTAAATGGTTGGTATCTGCCATTTTGCATAGTTGAGTCGTATTATAAGCGAATTTAGACAACCTGGTGCACGCCAGAATTTGATACCTTAGCATTTATAGATATATATGGTGACATTTTTCTTGAAAATTCAGCTTGCAGTTCGGGTTGGACGAAAAAGGCAAAAAAGCCGCCGCCTCCGGCTCCTAATAGTTTGCCACAGGATGCACCAGCATCAATGGCCTGATCATAGATAGAAAGCAGTGTTGGCGTTGCAGGTGTCCGGGGCAGATTTGAAGCCTTATAAGCCCAACTCTCATTAAGTAGCTGAGCAAAATCCTTGAAAGAAATCGAGTGATTCAACAATCTGCTTGAAAATTCCTCAGCGCATGATCTGATACCCTCTAGATTGTTTTTTCTTCCTTTAGACTCTGTCTGTAAAAATGAGGCCATATGAACTTCAGAAGAATGTCTAACAATGCCACTATAGACAAGGACAAGTGATCTGTTTATTTGACGAACAAATGAAGATGTGTCACCCAGAGTGACAAGGCTGTAACTGGAATCTGGAAATATCTTTGTAACATTGAAGCCCCCATGGCATACTTGTATCTGATCTTGTATGCCCACAGTCTCTTTCAAGACATCTTGCTCAATCCGTATAGTCTCTTTAGCAATAACTGCTGGATCTAATGTCTTAGATCCATTGTAGAGACTAAGTGCAGCGAGCAATGCTGCTGTAAATGAAGAAGAAGAGCCAAGTCCAGATCTTGCGGGGAGTTCGCCAACAGTATGTATTTCAAGTCCATCTTCCAGACCATATTCTAACAAACAAGCTCGAACGCTTGGGTGCCTGATTTCTTCGAGGCTCGATACCTCTTCAATGTGTGACCAAGAGATTCTATATTTGACCCCAAAGTAGGGCATGAGCCTCTTTAGGCTCAGGTAACAATATTTATCTATGGAGAAGCTGACGATTGTAGTGCCTTTATCAGCATAAAAGCACTTAAAGTCCGTACCACCCCCAAAGAGTGATACACGATAGGGAACTCTTGTAATTATCAAGCAAACATACCTCGCAATTGTCTTAATCTGTCTGGTGTGCCTATGTCCATTATTGAGGTATTAAGAAGGATGTAACCCAGAGGATCAGCACATAAGAGAATGTTGTCAATATCAGTTCCCGCGCAAGAGCCATAGTTTGCACTAAACCAATCTTTATGCATGGCAAAGAGGCCAGAGTTCTGATATGGGGTAGTAGATTGAGGAACAAAAACAGATTTATAGTCATCACGGGTAGCGTCAGGATCAGCTAAATAAACTACAGGATGCCGAGCGAGCTGATAGTGGTTTTCTGCTGGCATAAAAGAAGAGAGGGAATCAAATAGAGTATCCGCATTGCAGAAATAAGAGTAATCACAGGAAGCATGATCAAAGAAGTATTTTACAGCACCAAGACGGCCTGATCTAACAGGCTCAACAAGGAGATTAACCGATAGAGAAGTGAGGTCTTTAGAGATCAATTCTTGATAAAGAGATCCATCGATGCAAGTGAGTATCGTAAAGGTATCGAAAAATCCAAGCTTCGCGAAGTCTTGAATAACTAACGTGATAAGAGTGGAAGACCCAATGGAGAGAAGGGGTTTGGGCACGTTTTCAGTGCCCCTTAAACGAGATCCGAGTCCACCTGCGAATATACAAAGATTATTCATAGATCTGACATGAGTTAACGTTGGAGAAATGCATCTCCACGTGTATCAATGCGGTCACGCCAGTAATTGAGCAGATCTATCATTGTTGTTTCAAATGAAAAGGTAGGCTTCCAGTTGGTGTAACGCCTAAACTTAGAAGTGTCTGGAATTTGTAAGTCGGCGTCAATGGGTCTAATGCGATCAGGATCTATTTCATGCATTATGTCTTTAGAAGAACTGAGGGAAAGAAGGTACTCTAATATGGCTTTTACAGTTGTAGTATGTGTGCCACCAATATTGAAAGCTTCACCAGGAGGAATGCCTGGCGTTGTTACCAGGAGGTAGTATGCATTAACAGCATCACGAACATCTGCGATTGTACGAACTGAATCTAGGTTCCCAGTTTTCACAAGTGGCGGAAGTAAACCACGTTCAATTAGCGCTATTTGCTTCGCAAATGTAGACTCCATAAAGACATCTCCTCGACGAGGACCTGTATGAGTAAACATTCGGGTAGTGTATATTCTCATGCCATAAGCTTCTGCAAAATAACGGCCTACTAGATCTGCAGAGCATTTAGAAATTGCATATGGTGAGGCAGGATGAAAAGGTGTCTCTTCGGTGATTGGTACTAGATGAGCGGGAACTCGACCGAAAACCTCTGAGGAGGAGCAATTATGAATAGTTGCATTTGGACAGTATTGCTGGCAAACAAGCATTATATTATTGGTTCCAATAATATTTGTTTGATATGTATCATTCGGTGCGCTAAAGGATGTTTTAGGATAACTCTGCGCAGCAAGGTGAAAAATATAATCAAAGTCATGGTTCTTAAAGATGCTCTGGAGGGAGGCTATATCATTGATATCGCCATAGTGTAGAAATACCCTATTTGCACAGTTTATAGAGGGAATGTGAGACGCGATATTATCAATTGGGCTTCTCCAGCGGAGTAGGCCATGAATCTCCCAAGTTGTATTTTCAAGCAGGAAGTCGAGGAGGTGAGATCCCACCATGCCCGTAATTCCAGTAATGAAAGCTTTTATTTGCTTCATGCCTAGTTAGAGAGTTGATTTATAAGTTGGTCACAGATTTTGTCAACTTCTTCTAATGAGACGTCTTGGTGGCAAGGCAAAGCAAAGGAAGACTCGTGGAAGAGTTTAATATTGTTGAGATTATGCCGTATGTGGGTGAATGCTTTGTTAACAGGCTGAGATGAAAAATCACCAGCCAAGAAAGGCCTTGTTTCTATACCCGTTTCCTTGAGTCGAACACGTAGAGTATCAACTTTTCTTTTGTTAAGCTTAGGAAAAAAGAGAGGGAAGCCAAACCAACTTGATTCTGCATGAGAATGAACCTGTGGAAAACACACATGCTCAGAAAGAACAGGTGAACTTAAGATCCGGTCGATATAGTGGTTAGCTGTATTCTGTCTACTAGAAACAAAAGCGGCAAGCTTATTTAATTGCACAATGCCGATTGCGGCTTGTGGGTCAGAAAGTCGCAAGTTATATCCGCAGTTAACGAACAAAAATGTGGGGTCGTACCTACATAGATCTGGAATAGACGAAATATCAATACCCGTTCCACGAGTCCACCCATGAGATCGTATAGACAACATTGACTGAAGTAGTTCTGAATCATTCGTAATAGTTAATCCGCCCTCAAGTGTACATATATGGTGGGAGAAGTAAGAGCTGTAAGTGCCAGCTATACCAAAAGAGCCAACTGATTTGCCTTTCCATTTAGCCCCCATACTTTCACAAGTATCCTCAATTAGCAAGATATTAGCAGAGTTGCAGATCCCTAATAACTTATCCATATTTATTGGATTGCCATAAGTATGAATAGCCATCAAAGCCCTAGGATGATGCTCATGTATGGCTTCTTCGCATGCACTCAGGTCAATATTAAAGCTATTGGGATCAATATCTACATATATAGGCACCAAACCATATTGAACGATTGGGAATACAGTTGTGGACCATGCAAGAGCCGGGACAATAACACGATCTCCGGGCCTGAGGCGCCCAGTTTGCACGAGTGCAGATATTGCAAGGAGATTGGCTGACGATCCTGAATTTGAAGTTACCGCGTAACTAGAATCAAATGTGCTTGCAGCAAGCTTCTGGAAAGCATCATTATATGCACCAACCGTTATGTTGCCCTCTAAGAAAGCTGTGCAAAATGCCAGAAGTTCATCAGCGCCCAATGTTGAACAATGAAGTCGAGTTGTACCATCTTTTAAGTCTAACTTGGCATAAAATGATCTAAGCGAGTTTTCAACTGTGCTGAGTACTTCACTTAGGCAAGAATCGCCAACTTGGTGTTTTGCGAAATAGTCCATTAGAAGGGTCCTTTGAAAGAGGAGATCTCTTGAGAGATAGATAGCTTCGACAATGGTGCATTAATTTTCATGAGTCTAGCGCACTCTCCAAGAATAGAGTCAGCCGTAGGATAGAATAAATTCTCGAGAGATCTTGAGGTTGGACAGGGGCTTTGTTTATACCCCATCAATGAAATCTTCCCATTGAAGCCCCCTTGTGCAAGGCCTGAACAGAGGGTTGTAGCAACTGATGCGTTAAGCCAGCCATGATCAACGATTAATACCTTGCCGGTTTTCTTGGCTGATTTTAAGAGAGGCTCGTAATTAATTTCTGAATTGTTGACTAAGGAAAAATGATCGCAGGTAATTCCGTACTCTGTCAAGGCGATAACTGCTTTCTCGGCTTCAAGTGTCATATGGCTTACTGAACATATGGTCAAGTCATTACCACAATCAATTTGACTTAGTGAGGGAACCTCGGTACGTGCTTGAAGAGTACCTTTGACCCCATAAAGCATTCGATGTTCTATGACAATAGTAGGGACTTGGGTCGAAAAAACATTTATATATACATTGTAGACGTCTTGTGGAGTAGCTGGTGTGAGAACCCTCAGTCCGGGTATGTTGGCAAATAGGGAGTGAAAAGATTGACTATGTTGGCTCCCTTGGCCCCAGCTTCGACCAGTAATTGCTCGAACTACAAACGGACAGCCGAGCTTGCCATTTGAAAGATATTTTATCTTTGCTGCCATGTTTATCAACTGGTTGCAGCACAGTAGAAGAAAATCAGTGCGCTGGTGCACATGTATGGGATAATAGCCCGCGACAGCCAGGCCAATTCCGTAACCTGTTAGTGAATCCTCGGAAAGAGGGGTATCAAAACATCTGTCCGAACCGAATCTTTCCGGAAATCCGGATAGGGTTCCGTACATGGCTGTAGGATCATCTACTCCAAGCCCATAAACCAGAACTCTTGGATTTGCCTCCATTTGGTAAGCTAATGCCGCATGGATAGCTTCAGAGTAGGTAACAGGCCCGCTGTGCAGGGATGTGGCCATGGTTGATGAAGAGTCTAGTAAACGTTTAGGAGAAGTTCGCTCGGCTCCGGCTCCGGTTCCTGTGCGCACTTAGCAAACATAGTTGTAAATAGCTCTTTATAATTAAGAGTGGCATTGCGTGAGTCTATTTCAGAGACTCCGACAATTGAAGAATTTTCTATGATATCGAATGATTTCCACTTTTGAAGTTCTGAAATATCTCTATATCCGATATCCCAATCCTCATTTACGCCTACGTGCTGCATCCAACGACAGCACTCAATACGAACAAAGCATGGATGACCAGTTTCCCTGACATATGCATAGGCACTATTAACTCTAGAGCGCAATTCGACAGGATCTTGGTAACTTGAATCTATAGAGTGAATGCCGTATGACATAGCAAATGCGCAGTAATCAAGTATAGAAGTACGCTTTTCTTTAGACGTATAAATCGCAAGACCATTGTCTTCAAGTATGAAGACTAAAGGAAGCTTAAATGTGCTTGCAATATTCAATGACTCTTGTACACATCCCTCTTCAAGAGAACCATCGCCAAACATTACTGTTGCAACGTTCCCGTTTTTATCGCGCTTAAGTGCTTCTGCGATTCCACAGGCAACAGGTACACCACTACCAACAATAGCACTTGTCCACATCATATTTTTTTCTGGCACAGAAAGATGCATAGAGCCAGCTTTTCCTCCAGAGACACCAGACCGTTTTCCCATTAGCTCTAAAATCAAGGCTTCATAGTTTGTCGAAAGAGCCAATGCAATTGCATGTGACCTGTAGTTTCCAATTACATGGTCACCCTCTCGATGATTATCTGCTATCAGGCAAGATGCAAGTTCTTGACCGATGCTTAAATGTACAGGACTTTGTATTTGGTCATCCCAATACACACTCTGAATGCACCTTTCGAATTCCCTGATAAGAATAGCCTTGTCTACTATTTGCGACCAACTAGACATAAGCAATAGCAACCCACGCTATTATAGCACATCAATTCCCAAGTCACCTCCGAGAGCTAGGGCTCGATTCACTTAATAAACTTCAATATTTTGAGGTATCAGTGGCCTAGAAGTTTGCGCTTGAGGTCTAAGCTAGACATTTCCTCAATATTCAGCCTTTGCTTAAGTCCAAACTTTCTCTCAACAAGATCTAAATAGCCTGGGTTAGTAAAATATGTTTTCCAAAAGTAATCTCTAAAACGCAAGACATCTGCTGATGATAATGTCTTTGTTGGCAAAGGCCTACTCTCATAGGAAAGAAACGCAAACTCTTCGTATTCAGACGGAACATCTACACCTAAAGCTTTGGCTTTAACGTAGAGAGGGGATCCGGGCAATGCTTGGCATGGGTATATGTTTGCCATCTCAGTATTAAGCTCAAGAGCAAGTGCCAATGTTTGATTCATCGATTCATAATCATCTTCCGGTAGTCCCACAATATAGGTGGCTATAACATTAATTTCTTTGTGTCTAATCAGGTCAACAACTTCTCTAACGTTGACATCTTTAAATGATCCTTTAGAAATCTCTCTACGAACTGTCTGAGCGCCAGCTTCAATTCCCAAAGCAAGCCACTTGATTCCTGCTTTTGAAATAAGGTCTAAGAGTGATTCTCTTACTGTATCAACCCTTGAATAAGCCCACATGTGCAATGAAATTCCAGAGTCAATGATGGCTTCACATATAGGTATATAGTAGCGGTGATTCAACAAAAACATCTCATCTGATATGCGGATTGTCGTGACGCCCATATTATGTAGTTGTGTTAGCTGTTTCATGACCCATTCAACGGACCAGAATCGCATGATTCTGCTATCAGCTGAATTTATGTTGTCACTATTATCTGTTCTGTTCACGATATTAATCATGCAAAAATCACAGCCATATACACAACCAAGGCTAGTATAGATCGCAGCGTATGGCGTTCTCTTGGATTCATCAAAATTGCCATGCCAGACGTGAGATCTATAGAGATCTAGAGGCTTTTCGTCACATGGTAGAAGATCCCAGGCATATCCCGGCAGATCAAGATCCATTCTGTGTTGGGGGACAAGTTGTTCTGGGTCATTGATGATCAGATTCATAGAAGAATCCTTATACCCTATCCCCTTAATTAAGCTTAGTTCAGAAGTGAGGTTGGAGGCTAGAAGATTATGAAGTGCGTAAACACCTTCATTCAATAGAACAAAGTCAATGTACGGAAGCGCGAGAACTTCTCTAGGAAGTGCAGAGGCGTGAGATCCTACGACGCCAACAAATAATTCCGAGTTAGACCTTTTTAGCTCTTCAGCAAGAAGCTTGGTTCCTATCATGCTAGTTGTACCAGCATTTGGATTTTGCCCATAAACGACAAATAGGACCACACGAGGTGAAGCATTATTGATTCGCTTAATAGATGTTTCCAGCGACAGGCTTTCAGCACATAAATCAAGTATACCAACCTCAAAACCTTTTGAACGACAACTTTCAGCAAGCAATAATGCCCAGGTAGGTGGTTCGATTGCCGAAAATTTAGCACTAAGGCCTTGATAGGCCTTAAGGGATGAGTCGGGGTTTACAAAGAGAACATCCATATTTAATTCTGGAGTAAAAGATTCTGATGATGTCTGACCGTCTTGGCGTTTACTTTCCTTTAGTTGTGCTTGCCAATTCAGCATCTACTATCTCGCAAACTGAGTGATAGAATATTTGTGTAAGTGTTTGAATTACTGCTGTATTTGTTGAGGGGAGCGTAACATGAAGTGAGTAGGGCCTAATGGGGCAACCACTTCCTGAAATTAGAATTGTCTTTGCACCATAGTTTTTGGCATTATCCAGACCGTTTAGAACATTTCTTGATGAACCTGATGTGCTCAACCCTATTGACAATCCATTTACCTGATTCAATCCTTCTATCTGTCTTGAGAAAACCGTATCGTAGCCAAAGTCATTTGACCAAGCGGTAATCACAGACGAGTCGGTTGTTAAAGCGATAGCTGGAACCGAAGGCCTTTTTCTATCTTCAAAGGTACAGATCAATTCACCTGCAAAATGTTGGCTATCTGCCGCGGAGCCTCCATTTCCAAAGAGCGTTATTATCTTTGAGGTAATGTAGGCATCTCGAATCATCCTTGCAACAATATCGGCATCGCAATCTAGTCGCGTTCTAAATTTATCGTCAATTATCGCTTGATAAATGCGATCGTAGTGGCAAAGCGAGTCCATCAAAATAGATTCATCACAGCAATAGCTTAGCTCAATCGATGTCCGTCACGAAGGGTATGCCCATCCCTTTTTAATGTCTTTTGTCTTACTAGGTACATTAGCTGCCATGCGTTGTGCGGTCGATTCGGGAGAAGCTGTCAGGCTACATTCTAGACGTCACGCCCCATACGTACATACCCAATGCCCGCCTGATGTAGTCAGGCCGTCTGTGATCGGCTTCTTATCACTTGCTTGAGAAGCGCTCTCTTCCCGATCTGGCTACATAGGCAGGGTTAGCCTCTCATATGCCTCGAGTGGCTGGTCCGCAACACTCAGTAGATTACCCTCACTTGCTTCAGCAGAGATTCCCCTGCAACGTGTAACGGAGGCTGGATGCCTGCCTTCCCGACATTGTTGTAATTTCTAGGTGATCTCAACTCCAACTACACTGGGGTTGTGATCTCTGCCCAGATAACCGGCTTATCAGGTGGCGTTGCAAGACGTGGCCAGGCACGTAATTCTGGTTTTATCAGTAACTCATCCAGTTGACACGAGCCCAAGATCTATTCTTGTGCCTCTGCACTGGCGCCACTACTGGATTGCAACACAGCTGGCACTCTGATGCCTGAACTGGTGCGCCATTGCCTGCACTAGCTGATTGATCTGGAGGTTGCTGCTGTCCTCGGCGCCTGCAACTACGACCCTAGTGAGGATCGCCGTGGCCGTCGCAAAGGCTGCCGTCTTTGCTGTTCACCACGCGAGTTGGCTACATCGATGTCCAGATACAGAAACTTCGCACTGGTAGTGTTTTCCATCGATCCCGTTGCCCCGCCGGCGAGTTATCCAATCCTCTTACGCTGTGGTCATGGATGGCTATGTGGTCGGCGTCTTCACAATAAAGATCGACTCGCTGGTGGCTGCTCTCGATGACTGTCACGACAGATGTCACTCCTCCTACTCATCAAGAAGCCATCTAGAACGTAGCCGTTCTGAATCCATTTTCCGCTGGCGTTTGCTTGTTCCAGACCTCCTCCGGCTGGCGCCAACAGCGGGTCGATTTTGAGTGGCGTTGTGTTTGCGCTGGTGTCTTTTCCTACCCGACAGTGTGGTGCCTACAAATCCCTCTGGGCCGGTCGCACTTACGTTGCTGAGTTGTCTCGAGCTTGATCCCGAA
>Ga0214923_10008462_pt1 | contig 10943 bp, 16 predicted proteins | sample LL1510_MetaG_FD_177993 | JGI IMG/M metagenome (GOLD analysis project Ga0214923, IMG submission 177993) | Freshwater microbial communities from Lake Lanier, Atlanta, Georgia, United States - LL-1510 | ecosystem: Environmental > Aquatic > Freshwater > Lake | place: USA: Georgia | collected...
GCGCTGCAAGCAGCGTGCTTCAAAACGACGGTAGTGGTAATCTTTCCTGGACAAATCTTGTTACAGGCGTTAGCTCAGTGTCCGGTTCTTTGCCTATTTCTTCTAGCGGAGGATCTACACCAAACATCTCTATCTCACAGGCGGGTGCAGCCCAAGACGGATACCTTTCTTCAACAGACTGGAACACGTTTAATAATAAGCAGCCAGCTGGCACGTATGTAACAAGTGTTGGGGCCTCCTCCCCTGTGGCAAGTAGTGGGGGCACTTCGCCCACGATTTCAATGCCAGTAGCTACATCTTCAGTCAGCGGGTATTTATCGTCAACTGATTGGAGTACGTTTAATAATAAACAAAATGCCCTACCTTCTCAAACAAGTAATGCCGATAAGGTACTTGCTACCGACGGAACTTCCGTTTCTTGGCAATACGCTGGACTTGGCGCTGGTGCTTTGGGTACAAATAACGTTGTAGTTGGTAGAAGTAAGCCGGCTTCGATGGCCGGAACCGACAATACTGTTATTGGAGCTGGCGCTGCAACAGCGCTCATAGGTGCGAACCGCGTTGTATGTATCGGTTCTGGAAGCGGCACTCTTATAACAAGCGGAAATCAATCTGTTGTAATTGGAGCTTCTGCCTCCTCTCCCTCGACAAGTTCTTTTAACGTTGTGGTTGGGGACGGTGCATCTTGTTCAAGCTCAGATTCGATTGCGATTGGAAGAAGTGCTTCTGCAAGCAATCAATATGGTATTGCAATTGGTGACTTGACAGTTGCGGCGAGTAGAACAGTAAGCGTTGGATCTCGAATTAGTGGCGGAGGCACGTTCTCTGTCGCTGTTGGTAAGGATATTTCTAATTCTGGCGCTTCTTCGATTGTTTTTGGTCATGGTGCTTCGGACAGAGGAGAATCAAATGTTTTGGCAATTGGGAGTATTAATTCCGGAGTCATTAATACTGTTTATCTAGGACTGGGGGCCGCTTATCAAACGTCTGCCAATGCAGTCAAAATAATGACCATGCGGGCCTCTGGAACAACCGACACAAATATGTCGGCTGGTGCTCTCACTCTCGCCGCATCTCAGGGAACAGGAACAGGAGCAGGTGGAGATGTCATTATCTCTACGGCCCCTGCTGCCGGAGTAACTGGCTCTACAACCAATGCTCACGTAGAAAGAATAAGAGCTAAATCTGCTGGTGAAGTGGTTGTAAACGATACGGGTGTTGATTTCGATTTTCGAGTAGAAGGCGACACTGACGCTAACCTAGTATTCGTCGACGCCTCTACTGACCGCGTCGGTATTGGAACTGCCACACCTGCTCAAAAGTTAGACGTAAACGGTACGGCTCAAGCTACGGCTTTCCAAGTACCTAACTACATCCTAAGCCCTCAGCTATACAATGAAGGCACTAAAACTGGTAATTTCACTCTGGATTTTGCTAACGGCCCTTGCCAACAAGTAACTATCAACGCCGCAGGTCCTTTAGTTATTACTCTGTCCAATCCTGTTACAGGCGGAGCATACCTAATTAAAATAGTGCAGGGTGCTACAACAGGGACAGTCACATGGCCCGCAGCAGTAAAGTGGGGAACTGCAGGAGCACCTGTATTGTCAACCACTACGGGTTTAATTGACATTATCAACCTGTACTACGATGGCACAAACTACTACGGCACATATGCTCTAGGCTTTTAATTCGGTGAATTAAATGAATCTATTAAGACTTATCACTGCTCGAAAAGGTGCAGCTGGCTTCACTCCTGCCCATATTGCTAATTTAAAGTTATGGTTAGATCCTACTAAAAATAGCAGTTTTAATGGAGGAAGCATTGCTGACGGGGTGAAGGTATCAAGTTGGAATGATCAAAGTACGGCTGGAACAAACGTTTCTCAAGCAAATAGCTCTTACCAACCCACGTACGCTGCATCCGGGATAAACGGAAATCCAGCAGTATATTACGGTGCTACTACGTTGGGATTAAATGGAACTTTTTCCTCAACTTTAACTTCTTTTACTGTATTTGCCGTAGTTAGGAGTGCCTCTAACACAAACTATAATACAATACTTGGCGACACAGCTAGTTCCCGATTTAGCGTCACCACTACAAATGCTAACTCTATTTATACTATTGCAAACAACTATGATCTCACCTCATCTACTTCAAACGGTTCTTTTTTAACCAATACTAATTACGTGGTAACTGCTAATATAAGTTCAAGTAATAAAAAAATCTACATTAATAACGTTGACTTAAGCACTCCTTCAGGTAATATAGGCAGTCTCACCAGTTTTGGGGTAGGAGGTAGAGCTTGGTATACTGGATTTAGTGGCTATATTGGACATGTGCTAGTATACAGTGGCGTTTTATCTGACGCAGACCGTACCGCAGTGTATAATTACTTAAAAACGTACGCAGGTATATGATGCAAAAGCTGTCTGCCCTACTAATGTCCGTGGCGTTGGTGTTTGCGCCTGTAAAGGCGACGCTCATCACCGTAATGGTGCTCACAGTTGCAGACCTCATATCAGGCATAATGGCTAGCCGCAAAGAAGGCAAGAAGATCACATCTTCTGGCCTTAAACGGACAATCATTAAAACGACTGTCTACGAACTAGTCGTTATGCTGGGGTTTTTGACAGAACAATTTATGACAGGGGACAGCGTGCCTGTTGTAAAGGTACTAGCCGGATTTATAGGTATTACTGAACTAAAGAGCGTTATGGAAAACCTAGAGCGTATCTCTGGTATGCCTATGGTAAGACTTTTAATCGAAAAGCTCAATCAAACGGATAAAAAATGATCCCCTCAGGCCATGCAGAGGAACTGATAAAACAGTTTGAATCTTGCGTTTTAAAGGCTTACCGGTGTCCTAACGGCATCTGGACCATAGGATGGGGTACGACGGGGTCTGGAATCAAGCCTGAGCTGCAAATAACGCAAAAGACGGCAGATGCTATGCTTAAAGCCCACATGCTTGAGGTGGGGCTATTTCTTTCCAGAATGTTCGGAGAATCCTTAAAACAGCACGAATTTGATGCCCTAACGTCGTTTGTCTACAATATCGGGGAAGGAGCCTTTAGGAAAAGTGCTCTTTGCGGCCTTGTAAAATCGCTTAAAATGGCCGAGGCTGCGTCGGAATTCGATAAGTGGGTGTATGCCTCGGGTAATAGGCTAGAAGGGCTTGTAAGACGTCGTAAAGCCGAAAAAACCATGTTCCTCGGCACCCCCACCGCCACTACAAGCACTAAGACTGTATAATAGCCAATCTAGCGTCAAACCAGCAGGTGCCCTCGTAAACCAGCTTATCGCCTTTCCAAGCCTGTATAACGCCAGGCCAAATGAATAAGTATTTATTTACCACAAAGAGCAGTGTAACGCAAATCTTCTAGCTTGTCAAATCTTTTTAGGCAAGGAGCATCGCTATAAATTATCCTACAACGGCCTTGTGCTCGTTTAAGAGCCTTTTGGTCGTGGGGAGTCCATCTTCGAGTGTGGTTTACTACCAGGGGTGCTGGACAATGGTTTTGGGTTAGTAGTTCGGCAGATAGAACAGTAGAAGCGCCTATCAGGACGAATATCAGAGCCTTGATCCACATGCTCTGTCTCCTTATTACAGTATTTACAGTATATTTTCACAGTATTCCAATATGGTACAAACTTAACATTTTTTTAAGTTTTGTGCTCAATAAGTAACTTTGCTATAAACTGTCATTTTGCGACAGTATCGGACATAAATAAATATGTCATTTTTTGACATGGTGTGTTCAAAATAGGCATAGTTATCTAGTTAATGCGCACTATAGTGAGAATATCGGCAGTAAAGGAACAGAAACGAATAAAATCTAACTATAGTGAGAAGCAATCGTTTATACGCATCCAGATTGAGGTTTTGCTCAACTATTCCTCTTTTTCCTCTTCTCGTTGAAATGCGTACTCCTCCATCAAGTATTCCCCAATCTCGATGCCTTTTACAACGTAGCCGCATCCTTGTAAAAAATTTACCATCTGATGCACCACTTCAGGCCAAGAAGCCTCGTTAGGAATGTATATTTTTATATAACTACCGTCTTTATCTTTTTTCTTTAGTATCATTTTTTTTCTCCTTTTGGACACCAATGACTATGTCCTGAACCATTCACAGAATCCGAACCGCATTCGCATACCCCGGATGATGACACTCGTGGTTCGTTGTCCCAGTTTTCTCTTAAAGCGTCCTCAAACCCCGGATCAGTAAAATAAGCATTATAACAAAAGTTGCACATTTCATAAAAATTCCATTTATCTAAACAACAGTATTTATTTTTTGTATCTGTCATCATTACCTACGCCTTTTTCCGTATAGTATAACAGAAAAATCATATTAACGCAAGCGTGGGCTAAGTGATTTAGCTTAGTTTCTTCGTCGTAAGTGTCTCCGCTATTCCATTTAGCCATGTGCCGTTGCGCTGCGGCGTATATACGCGACCAGTTCATCCCATTACGCCAATTATGATCGCCATACTTTTCTGCCCCAAACCCCATCACCTTAGCAATTTCAAACAATGCTTCAGAAGGGATTAAATCCATACGGGCCTTGTCTTCGTCGTATTTTATTCCTTCCATCATTCCCTCGCCCGGAACATGTTTAAGAAGTCATTTTTAAACCTATTGACACTGTCCTTTGGGTAATACTTAAACACCCCCACACCGGGGGACATTATTTGATTTCCTTGAGTGACGTGATCTAGCCCAAGACAATGACCAATCTCATGCCACAGCACTGTCTTCTCAATACCAAAATTAACGCTTACTGGATAGATTGTTATAAAACAATCGTTCTTTCCGACAAACGCCACGCCTGCATGTCCTTCTGCACTATCTGCGCTGCTTAATTTAATAAAAATGGGATAAGAAAAAAGTTTATCGTCTACCGTCAAGTCAGAATCAAATTTTAAAGCCATTTCTCCCAATTCTTCGTTTAAGTCTCTAATCGCCTGCGACCAGACAAAGGATGTGGCAGGGGGAACTGATGCTATGTCAATAATCACATGAGCAGGCCATCTTGTGGCCCTTCCGCAGCTAGGGAGAAATAAGGCTAGTATTAAAAATAATTTCATTTGTTTACAAATGCGCTGTAAATAATTCCAGCCGCTATTCCTCCGATAAAGATTATCCAACGTGGCGTACCGGACTGGCTGTCAAGCTGTTGGCGTAAGTTTTTGTTAACGTTCTTTAGATTCTCAATTGCTTGGTCTTGGGCTACAATTACGTCTTCACAAGCTTTAAGAGCATCGTCACATTTAACAGGAGCACTAGACGCAAAAGCTATATTACCGATAAGCAGTAATGCTATTAGTTTATTCATTGTGCACGTGTCCTAACACTGTTAGTTTAGCGCCCGGGGTTTTAACAATCATAAACCCTTCGTTATTGGCATCGTTAATGTCCTTCATAAACAGCCAGCTAGCCAAGTACCAAGCGTCTTTTGTTTCAGCAAACAAGATGCCTGTGACGTGAAACTTCATCACATCTTCACGAAGATTGCGTGGCACATCCATACAATGGTCAATAGCTTCAATCATCACCACAGGTAGATTTTTGTGCATGACCACTTTAGGCTCCGCTTTCATACTTTCTTTTTTCTTCTTTGTACCGTGCCTTTTTTTCTTTAATGTTCTCATCATCTTTTTGAGTTGCAAGGTCTAGCTCCTTTTCCATTAGTAAAATCTTTACTTTATGTAGAGCACTTCCTTGTAGTCCTAAAGCCACCACAAGGATTCCAACAATAACTACCATACTTATAACAAACCATTGCTTCAATGTCAACGTAATTGTGCTCATAATCGTCCAATCCATCGTCCTCGCGCATTAAGACGCATAACAACTAGCACAGGATTGCCGTCAATAACCACACCACAGCTAAGGATGGGCTTTTTACGCATGTGCTTGCCATATTCAAATGCGTATGCGTCTTTGTCTATTCCAGAGCCTACATTCATGCCGAACAGTAGTACCTGAGCATTAGCCCAAAATAACACTCCAGCGTCAGCATGTAGATGCCCTATTACGCATGATTTTAGCTCATCCTTAGCCGCGTTCATCGCCCCATTCACCCCTGAATACCCCACTCCGTGCTTATACACCACGGAGTCGAGTTCCACCCTACCCACCCACCGCCACCCCTTAGGGGCCTGTAAAAACTCCCTATATTCTCTTAAATACGCCCGAGGGATGCCATACTTCATAGCACGCCTAAACACCCGTTCGTCGTGATTTCCCTTACACACAAGCATGTCGGGAAAAGCACGGTAATATGGCTTTAATTGCTCTATAGCAGCTTTAAGCTCGTCCCCGGCGCTATAGCCGTCTGGGTCGTGGTCCCAATCCCCTAAAGCGTGATGGTCCACCAAATCGCCCACATGTATGGTTACGTCTGTCTTGTACTTCTTCTGAACAGCTTTCAGGAACGCAAGATAGTCCTTGTGTATAAATGGGGCTTGCGTATCCGCTATCACCAATACATTAGCCATTTCTATACTTCCTTCGTTTTTCGTTTTCGTTATTTGTTTTTTCTGCGTGACAACTTAAGCACAGAACTTGGAATCCTTCCGATCCCACGAATAATCGCTCGCAATACTCGTCCCACCCTTGAAATCCCTTTTTCAGGTCCACAACAGGAAGCTTGTGGTCTAGCTGCTTTTCTTTTGCGGCTATTACTTTTTTGCAGTTTTCGCATTTATATTTCCCCCATTCGAGCCATGCTCGTTTTGTAGCTACGCTTCGCCAGGGCCACCTATAGCTAGCTCGTCGCAGCGTGTTTTTTATAAACTGAAACTTATACTTTTCAATCTCATCTTTCGTATATTGATCGAACGGCTTTTTCGATTTCATGGTCTTCCTTCGGTTCGCTCAGCATCCTATTCCACTCACTCGCCCACCACATCGCTATATCCATCGATACGCCCGCATCGTTCTTTAACGCGTATAACAATTTTACCATAGTCTCGTGGCGTTGTCCAGGACTAACTGGCACTGTGTTTGCCATCACGTAGAAACAATCAAATACGCTTTTTCCTTGTTTGAATCCAGGTGAAACAATTTGCATTTCTTCCCTTTTAAGTGGGGGAAGTGTAAGCGCACTTCCTCTGCACTCAAAAAGGAGAATCTTCGGTCTGCCTGTTTTTTCATGCACGGTTCCCGGTATTCGGAATGGGTGTAAATGGGTGTAAATCGACGTGTCGGCTTTGGGGAAGTGCTCTTTAACCCAGGCTTTATCCATAAGAGGCAATAAGTGGCTAGGTTGAATAGGGCGTAAAATCCCATAATGCAAACCCCTGTTCCCAGTCGAATAACATACATAATCATATCCCATCTCCTTTAAGCGGCGGTCGGCGGCTCTGGCGGCGTCCGAGTCGTCGAAGTCGATCCAGAGCCTTTTTGACCAGACAATACCTTTAAATCCCTTAACAGTTCCCGCCTGCTCAATCGCCTTGGCTGTTTCCGCAGTAACTTGATATAAAGAACTAAACCCCTTATGAGTGCTCTCATCGACAATAGCAAAATTAGGGACAATACCATAATCAGCGGTAGCAGATACGAGACTAAAGATATAAGCCACACTGCCACTCCTTTATTCAAATAGGTTTCCATATTGATTTACTAATTCAAGCTTATTGCCAAATAGAACTCTAGCAAATTGTTCATTTCCATTAATAATTCTAGGTTGATTAATCAAAGGACATTTGTGAAACTGAACAGTAAAAGAAAAGAATCCCATTTCTAATTCCTGCGGATCTCTGTACCCTCTCAAAGTTTTATCACAAGAAACTATAACAATTCTATCCGCAAAATTAAGTTCTTTTGCTTTTTCCGGTCCCATCCACAAATCATCGGCTATAAGCTTTTCATACTCTTCAATGCTTCGTCCAGAACGTTTTGCAACTGGTTTACTTACATTTTGAATATAATCGGATATAAACTTAGACATTGTTACAAAATTTCCTGGAACATTTCCACCAATTCCACTTACAAACGCCCGATGGCTCATCATAACAGTTGAGCTAAGAACAAGGCGATCATCAAGATGTTGGCTGATAACAAAGCCCATGCTGGCGCTAAAAATGCTAACAGTGTGCACTGGACGAGATAACCCTTTAACAAGCTCAATGAGTTTAAGACCATCTTGTATGCTCCCTCCTGGTGTGTTTAGCACCAAATAAATAGGCTCTTTACGTTTTAACTTTAAATCTTTTTCTAATAATTCTTTTTGTATTTCAGACACTACAGACCCAAAAATAGGTAAACTCAATAGCACTGTGTTACTATCAGTAAGAACTATTTTTTCCTCGGAACGTGCTTTGCTACATAACCCAAGCAATCCTGCAAGAATTACCAACGGCATTACTTCCATTAGTAAATGTTTAAATGTTTTTCTTTTTTTCATTTCTCACTCCATTTTATATATTATACCACAAACAATAGTAAAAGTCAATCTTCTTCGTTCTTCAGACCTGCAAGCGTGTGAAACATCTTTGTCTCTGCTTTAATCTTTACGCACAATCCAAGCTCGTGGTTTAAAACGTTGAGGGTGGATTGGTATATTTCTCTGACTCTTTCGGCTTGCTCTTTAGGTACTTGGTTGCTGGTACTATCGTGACAATCAAGTAGGATAGGCTTGATTTCAATGCCTTCCTTCTTGCAACGCCCATAGATGCTAAGCACCCATAGTACGAGTATGTCGTGCGCACTACTTTGTACGAATCGATTAGGTAAGTCCTTATATTCTGGATCAGGGACACGGATTATCCTTCCTATGATATTGCGAAGGTGCCCTTCTTTTCGGTTCACTTCGCGTAGTTGATAGTTAAACTTACGAACGGCGTCAAACTTTCTCCAATAAGCTTTTACATATTCGTCAGCCTCGTCAATGGTAGTCGGTATGCCTTCTTTCGTAAGATTTTTCGATACAGTGTGTTTCGTGCCAGTGTATTGGACAGCAAGCTGAATAACCTTCGCCACTTTCCTTTGTTTAGCAAACCGTTCTTTAACTTCGGCTGTGATTGGTATATTAGGATTATAGCCATAATGAAGCTCCTTGTCGTTCTTAAAAAGTTCTAACGCCAGGTCTAAGTAAATGTCTCCTAGCCCGTCCCTGAACACTTTGAGGAGCGACGGGTCTTCGCTGTAGTGCGCGGTGACCGTTGGCTCGATTGCCGAGAGGTCGGCGTGTATCCCAACATAGCCTTCGTCACATTTAAAATTTTTAAGTATAGCTTTTTCGTCAAACGGAGCATTGAGCAAATAAGGCTTGAAACCAGACAATCTATACGATACAGTACCGCAAATGTTGAAGCCAGGATGGAGTCGATTACCCATGCCACTGTCAAGGACACTGTGCAAATAAGGACCAGAAAAATTGGTTGAGAGCGTGTTTGCTTTTTCATATTTTAAGTAAGACTCCACAAAACTACCCGAGAGCCGTTTGATGCTATCCCCGTCCACACTAGCTTTGCCTCCGTCAGTGAAATTGACGGGAGTGTGTCCGAGCTTTTCAAAAAACAGTTCCCGCTTATGTGAGTCAGAGTTGAGATTGAAACGTTCCCATTTTTCTGGGTGACTCGCATACCAAGTTCTGTTGCTCTCCCGTTTATACTCGGCAATTCGACGATCAGCCCAATCTTTTTCGAGCGATTCGATGTCATTCTTTAGCTCCTTGCAAAATCGTTTTTTAGCAGCTTCTTTTGTCCTTAGCAGGCGATTGTGTGCTTTTTCAAGTCCTGCTACGTCCACGGCCACTCCGTGGTCCGTATTGCTTTGTAGTAGCAAGTTATACGCCATCATCTTTTCGAGCATCCACCAGTAATCGTAAGTGTCAAAGAATGGTGCTAATTTGTTATACAGTTGTGCCGTAGAATAGGCGTCCAGCGCCGCGTACTTAGCAAGAACTTCCAGGTCAGCCAAGTGCATATCTTGTCCTTTGCCTGTGCCTCCGTTAGCTTTGATATTACCTATTAATTCGGTATTGCCTCGCTCTTTCATACCTAATAGCTCCACTTGGGCGTCTTTCAGCCCGTAGGGCCTGGGACCTGCGGGGGCGGAAGCTAAATGCCACATAATGCGTGTATCGGCCACCCAATTTGTATTGACATTGTAATGCCGGTCTAAGTGGCTTTTGTCAAAAGTGAAATTATGCCCAATAAGACTATAGTCAGTAAGAACGGAGCCAAGGCCCGAAGAATTGTTAAAATCATGAATTTCCGTAAAGACATTTTTTTCTTTGTCATAAATTTTTAACGGTATGTAGATAGCCTGCAATTCGGCAGGCGTAATTGGAGCCAAAGCCACGCCTAAAATACAAGTGGGGCTTGTTTCAATATCGCAAACAAGCTTACTGCTTTTCCAGGAGCTTAAGGCTAACATAAGCTCCGACCAAGTTGTAATAATGGCGTATTTCATTAAAAATGCCCCGTTTAAAGTCCGGGGCCACGACTCTTGCGCCGATTCACATTCACGGCGATAAGCTACCCTTCAATCGGGAATACAGCCCTAACTCTCTTCGTAGGCTTTCCTAAGTATTCCTCGTCCACTAGGTAGACAGCAACATTAACGCCCGCTAAGTTATACGCGGTGTTCCCGGCATCCTTAGGCGTCTTAGGAATCGGGAAGGCGTTGATAGCATCACTATCAAGGCCGAAGGCTTGCAATCGTCGCTTCAGATTGCTTTCGCCATACTTTGTAGGCTCCATAGTACCACTGTCTGACAGTTTTGTCAATACAATGTTTTCATACACAGGACGAGCCAGTCCTGACACAGCATACTTAAGCTCCACGCCAAAGCTGCCTGTTTTGTATGATTTAGGAGTGAAAGACTCCACAACAGCTGTGTGCCGTGTGCCTTTGTCTCCTGTTGATTTTGTAAGAGGCACGCTTTTTGTTGCCTCTTTTGTTCTTTTTGCCCAGTTACTCA
>Ga0214923_10008463_pt1 | contig 10939 bp, 6 predicted proteins | sample LL1510_MetaG_FD_177993 | JGI IMG/M metagenome (GOLD analysis project Ga0214923, IMG submission 177993) | Freshwater microbial communities from Lake Lanier, Atlanta, Georgia, United States - LL-1510 | ecosystem: Environmental > Aquatic > Freshwater > Lake | place: USA: Georgia | collected 2015-10-15
GCTGGCCGGCGGGCGTGGAGTGGCGAGACTCGGCGGTGATCGAGGCGCTCGCGGCGGCCCACCGGGCGATCGAGGCCGACGGCCGGCTCGCACCACCGCTGTCGCTCGCCACCCTCGCCGGGCCGCTTCCCGACCGGGCGCGGCGGCGGCTCGACGCCGCCGACCTCCACGAACTCGTCGACCCCGCGGCCCGGATGGCGATCGTCCGGGCCCGCGTCGCCGACCTCGGGTCGCGCACGCTCGAGGGCGTCTACGGGGCCCTCGAGACCAGGCTCGGGCCGCTCGCGGCCGAGCGGCCCGGGTGGGAGTTCACGCTCTCGGGAATGTCGGTCGTGTCGGCCCGCAACATTCGCCAGCTCATCCGCGACCTGGGGGCGAGCCTGCTTCTGGAAGTCGCGGTGATCGGCACGATCCTGGCGTTGGCCTTCCGCTCGCCGCTCGCCGGCCTCGTGAGCCTCGTGCCGAACGTGTTCCCGCTGGCGGTGATCGCGGCGCTCGTGGTGTGCTCCGGGCGGGCGCTCGACCCGGCGACCGTGATCGTGTTCAACGTCTGCCTCGGCCTCGCCGTCGACGACACCGTGCACGTGCTCTCGGCGGTGTCACGGCAACGGCGGGAAGGCGTGACCATCGCCGGGGCGATCCGCCGGGCGATCGCCGAGACGGGCAATCCGATCGTGCTCGGCGGGCTCGTGCTGGCCGTGGGCTTCGCGGCGGTGATGGTCAGTTCGGTGCCCTCGCTCGCGGGCTTCGGCCGGCTCGCCTGCGCGGCGGTGGCCTCCGCGACGCTCGCCGAAATCGTGCTCCTGCCGGCGCTCCTCGTCGTCACCGACACGTTCGTGCGACGCTATCAGGCCGCCTGGCGAGACGGCATCTTCGGAGCATCGCCGCTGGCGTGGCCGACGCTCGGCCGCGAGGGAACGGCCGCCCGCACGGTGGCCTGACGCAGGTGGGCCGCCACGCCCGATGCCACCACGGCGGCGGTGAGCGAGACGAATCTCGGCAGATCGGTGGCGAACGCGGCGAGGGCCGACCACGACACGGCCACGATCGCGCCATCCGGCCGCAGTCGGCGCGACGCAGCCGCGCCCGTGACCATGCGGCTGCCCCCGGCGAGCCGGCGATTGTCCCGGGCGCCCGGGCTCGTGAGATACGCCGAAAGTCTGCCGCCGGCGAGGTGGGCGTAGTCGTGATTCTGGTGCACGGCCGTGGCGCATTCCGTGACGTCCACGACGGGCACGCCTCGTGCGCGGGCATCGTGCACCATCCAGTTGTCCCAGAACGCGCGGCCGAGCGTGAAGGGCGGCACATGCTGGAAGTCTTCCCGCCGAAACACGAAATAGTCTTTGCACACCCGCGCGGCCGGCTTCCCGACCCGCGTTGCGCGGTCGAGCAGGTCGATCCGGGCGAGTGGATCGGCGACGTCGATCGGAGCGATCACGTCGAGATCGGTGCGCCGGCCGATCACGAGCATGTCGCCAGAAACGACCTCCGCCACGCGATTCACGGCCGCACGCCAGTCGGGCAGCAGCATGATGTCGGCGTTCACGTAGGCGATGAGATCGGCCCGCGAGGCCGCCCGGGCCTTGGCGAACAGATCATCGACCCGGGGCGGCCCGTCCACGCCCGCGGCCAGCGGCCCGAGACACACGGCGCAGGCACCGGCAGCCACGTCGACCAGCCCGGCCGAGTCGCCGCCGAGCAGGATCTCGACGTCGTTCCCGAGCTGCCGCCAGCTCGCGATCGCATTGCGCTGGATAACGCCCGTGTGCCCGTGAAAGTCCTTCGGCGCAGCGACGATCGCGATGCTCGGCCCCCGTGCCATCGACCTCCCTCCGACGACGAACCCCAACGCGTGGTCGGCGATCCCGTTCCCCCATCCCGAGAAATTCCCGGGCAGCCCGCACAACCGTCACGCGCGTATGGCGATCGACTCGCGCGCGCCGGCTTCGGGCTCCCCATATCCCGTCGCCGGTACGGGGCAACCCCGAGCCGGCGCGCTTCGCCCAAGCCAGACAGGCTGACGCTTGTCCCACGTTACGCGCGGGTCTCGCGCACGACGTCGGCGAGCGTCTCGACCGCCCGCACGATCTGGTCTTCCGTGTGCTCCGCCGTGAGGAAAAACCGCACGCGGGCCGCCGACTCGCGGACGGCCGGATAGAGGATCGGGCGGGCGTTGATGCCCCGCTCCAGCAGCAGCTGCGACACGCGGATCGCCCGCGTGGAACTGCCGAGGATGATCGGGATCACGGGTGTGTCGCCGCTGGAGCCGGTGTCGAGGTCGCAGTCGTGGGCGAGCTTCAGGAACAGTTCCGACCGCTCCCGCAGCCGCGTCACCCGCCAGGGCTCGCGCTGGATCACCTGGAGGCCGGCCAGGGCCGCGGCGGCATTCGGCGGCGAACATGCGGTCGAAAACACGAAGGCCGGCGTGGTGTAGCCGAGGTAGCGGATCAGCCGCTCACCGCCCGCGAGGTAGCCGCCGCCGGCGCCGAGCGCCTTGCTGATCGTGCCCATCCACAGGTCGCCTTCGGCCGGGTCGACTCCGAAAAACTCGCAGATCCCGCGGCCCCCCGGGCCCATCGTGCCGAGCGAGTGGGCCTCGTCGACGTAGAGCAGCGCATCGTGCCGCTTCTTCACCTCGACGAAGCGCGGCAGGTCGGGATAGTCGCCGTCCATGCTGTAGACGCCCTCGATCGCCACCACGACGCGGCGATACTGCGGCCGGAGGTCGTGAAGGAGGCCGTCGAGCTGCGCGTGGTCGTTGTGGCGGAACGAGCGCTTGCCAGCCTTCGAGGCGTTGGCGCCCTGCATGATGCTGTTGTGGGCGAGCTCGTCGTACAGGATCAGATCGCCCGCGCCGAACAGATGGTTGAACACCGACGCGTTCGTGCCATATCCGCAGGGAAACACGACGGCCCGCTCGGTGCCGAGAAACGCGGCGAGCTCCTCGTCGAGGGCGTCGAGCAACGTGTTGTTCCCACCCACCATGCGGCTCGCCGAGGCGCTCGTGCCGAAGCGATCGATCGCCTCCTTTGCGGCCCGCTTCACTTCGGGATGGCCGGCCAGGCCGAGGTAGTCGAAACTCGTGAAACTGACCACGTCGCGGCCGGCGATGCGGGTCGTCCGCTGCCGCACCTGCTGGTTGGCGAGCAGAAACGGATCGTCGAGGCCGGCCGTCTCGAGCGCGGCGAGCCGCTCCTCGAGCGCGGCGCACTCGGGAAACGGATCGCCGCCCGTGCGATCAGCCGCGTCAAACATGTGCTCCGCGATGCACCCGATCAGGTCGCCACAGGTGCGGATGCCGGTGAGCCATTCGTCGCGAAACCGCATCTGGTAGCGGCCCTCGATCCTCGTGACGGCATCGAGGAAGCCGAGCGGGTCGATCCCGGCCTCGAGGAGCGTCGTCGTGGCCGCGAGCCGGCCGCGCCGCGCCGGCGACTGCACCCGCGCGAGTTCGTCGAGCACGATCCTGGCGATCGCCGGCCGGGAATGGGCCTGAGGCTCACCGCGGGTGGTCGAAGAAGATGGGGAAAAATCAGTCGCGAGTATGCCGGCCACGAAAACTCCCTCCTTCGTGGGCGAGCGTGACGCTCGAGAGCGACGTCGCACACTGATCGAGTAATTGGGCCCGCCTTCCCGCGGGCTACCGTGCACGGCACTCTATCAAAACCGGGCCGCCTCGAACCAGCGGCCCGCGCCCCGCCCGCGTGCAAGCATCATCAGCCGACATGCGTTTCGCCGCCGCGCCGGCGCGATTGGAAAATCATGCGGTCTGCGCAAGCGCAGCCGCACGCAGCGATCGCAACGGTCGCGGTCAGCCTACGAGCAATTTTCGCAGCACGAACGGCAGGATGCCGCCCGCCTTGAATTGATCGAGCTCGACCGGCGTGTCGATCCGCACGAGGCAAGAGATCTGCTTCACGGCGCCGTCGGGCCGCGTGGCCTTCACGACCACGCTCGTCCGCGGCGCGAGCCCCTCGAACGGGATGTCAAACGTCTCCTCTCCCGTGAGGCCGAGCTGCTGCCACGGCTCCGGAAGCACGAGCGGAAGCACGCCCATGCCGACGAGGTTCGAGCGGTGGATGCGCTCGAAGCTCGTGGCGAGCACCGCCCGCACGCCCAAGAGCATCGTGCCCTTCGCGGCCCAGTCGCGCGAGCTGCCCGTGCCATACTCCGCGCCGGCAAGCACGACGAGCGGCGTGCCGGCCGCCCTGTATTTCATCGCCGCGTCATACACGGGCATCACCTCCGCGCCCGGGAGGAGCCGCGTCACGCCCCCTTCGGTGCCCGGCACGAGCAGATTGCGGATCCGGATGTTGGCGAACGTGCCGCGGGTCATCACGCGGTCGTTGCCACGCCGGGCGCCGTAGCTGTTGAAGTCGGCGGAAGGTACGCCGTGCTCGATCAGATACGTTCCGGCGGGGCTCGTCTTCGCGATGCTGCCGGCGGGCGAGATGTGGTCGGTGGTCACGCTGTCGCCGAGCGCGAGCAGCACGCGGGCCCCGCGCACGCTCTGGGGCGGCTGCGGCGTGCGGGTGAGATCGGCGAGGAACGGCGGCTCCTGGATGTAGGTGCTCGTGGCATCCCATTCGTAGAGTTCACCCGTGCTCGTGGGCACCGCGTTCCAGCGCGGGTTCGACTGCCACACATTGCCGTAGCGGGCCTGGAACTGCGCCGGCTGCACGCACGCCGACACCGTCTCGCGCACCTCGTCGGCCGTCGGCCAGATGTCTTTCAAAAACACCTCCTTGCCGTCCTTCCCCCTCCCGATCGGCTCGCAGGCGAGGTCGATGTCGGTCGTGCCGGCGAGGGCGTAGGCGACGACGAGCGGCGGGCTCGCCAGCCAGTTGGCCTTCACGAGCGGGTTCACGCGGCCCTCGAAGTTGCGATTGCCCGAGAGCACCGCCGCGGCCACGAGATCGCCGTCGGTGACGGCCTTCGCCACGGGGTCGGGCAGCGGCCCTGAGTTGCCGATGCAGGTCGTGCAGCCGTAGCCCACCGTCTCGAAGCCGAGGGCGTCGAGATCGCGGTCGAGGCCCGACTTCTCCAGGTAATCGGTGACCACGCGGGATCCGGGCGCGAGGCTCGTCTTCACCCAGGGCTTGGTGGCGAGCCCCTTCTGCACAGCCTTTCGGGCCACGAGCCCTGCGGCCACCATCACGCTCGGGTTGCTCGTGTTGGTGCAGCTGGTGATCGCGGCGATCACGACGGCGCCGTGGCCGATCGTGGCCGAGTGGCCGTTGTCCTGCACGGTGCCCGTGCGGGAGAGGGCCGGCCCTTCGAGGGCGAAGCCACGCTTGGCCGTGGGGGCGGTGAGCGATTCGGAGAACGTGCGCTTGACGTCCGCGAGCGCCACGCGATCCTGCGGCCGCTTGGGGCCGGCGAGGCTCGGCACCACGCCGCCGAGGTCGAGGGCCATCCGCTTCGTAAACTCGGGCGTCGGCGCGGCGTCGGTGCGAAACAGGCCCTGCTCCTTCGTATACCGTTCCACGAGCTCGATCTGCGCGGCGTCGCGGCCGGTGAGCCGCAGATACGCGAGCGTCTCGGCGTCGATCGGGAAGAAGCCCATCGTGGCGCCGTACTCGGGCGCCATATTGGCGATCGTGGCCCGGTCGGCGAGCGACATCCCGGCGAGGCCGGGCCCGAAGAACTCGACGAACTTCCCGACCACGCCTTCCTTCCGCAGGATCTCGGTGACGGTGAGCACGAGGTCGGTGGCGGTGGCGCCCGCAGGCAGCCGGCCGGTGAGTTCGAAGCCCACGACTTCGGGAAGAAGCAGCGAGAGGGCCTGGCCGAGCATCACGGCCTCCGCCTCGATGCCGCCCACGCCCCAGCCCACCACGCCGAGGCCATTGATCATCGTGGTGTGGCTGTCGGTGCCCACGAGCGTGTCGGGCACGGCCACCTTCAGGCCCCCCTTGCCCGCGGCGGGATCGTCGCGGAGGAACACGCAGCCGGCGAGGTATTCGAGGTTCACCTGGTGCACGATCCCGATCGCCGGCGGCACGACGCGAAAGTTGCGAAACGCCTGCTGGCCCCAGCGCAGAAACGCATACCGCTCCGCGTTGCGGGCAAACTCGATCTCCACGTTCTTCTCGAGCGAGTCGGCCGCGCCGAAGAAGTCGACCTGCACCGAATGGTCGATGACGAGATCGACCGGCACGAGCGGGTTGATCTTCGTGGGGTCGCCACCGAGCCGCCGCATCGCCGCCCGCATCGCCGCGAGATCGACGACGCACGGCACGCCCGTGAAGTCTTGGAGCACCACGCGGGCCGGCTTGAACGGGATCTCGGCCTCGGCCGGCTCCGCAGCGTTCCAGGTGGCGAGGGCATGCACGTCGGCCTGTGTCACCTCGTAGTCGTCGCAGGTGCGGAGGAGCGCCTCGAGCACGGTGCGGATGGAATAGGGTAGCCGCGACGTGTTCGTGATCCCGGCGTCGTCGAGGGCCCGCAGACGATAGAGCGTGGCGGGGCCGGAACCGGTCTCGAACGTGCCGCGGGCGGCGAAGGGATCGACGGGGTTGGCGGCCATGACGCGTGTCCTTTCAGGGTGCCTTGGAAGCGGTGGGAAGGCTGGCATGATGCGGTAGCCTACCGCAGACGGTTGCCACGCAAAGCAGGCACGCCGGAACAAACCGCAGCGGCGTCAGGGTCAGCCAGGTGTCTGATGGGGAGTCATCGGGCCATCCGCGGGAAAAATGGCGAAAAACAGCCTTTTTAGCGGTCCAAAATTTTCCGCGGAAAAATGATTCGACATGCCGGCCGGCGTCGGGTATGCTTTCCACGTCGGGAGCAGAGAGCTCCGACCAACCACCAAACACTTACGAATCTTTTCAGCGGCTGTTCCCCCCCCCAAAGACCCACACCTCGATAGCCGCTCCCGGGCCCGTGGTTCCCCAACCACGGGCCCTTTTCTTTCAATACGCCCGCCGGGCCATCCATGGCCCCGGCGGGCTTCCGCAGCTGCGGGGCAAGCCAAGGTTGCCCCGAGCCGCGAGCGGTCGCACCTCCAGGCGACCGTGGCCTCCCGCCGAGCCTCGCGTAAGCCGAAGCAGGCCCCCGGCCCCAAACCTATGGGCCGGTCTCGCGGAGGTGCTGCGTGAGGATCCGCTCCAACTCGCGGAGCGTCTGCGGCTGATGGTGAACGCGGGTGTGCGTGGCCGGCACCTCGATCTCGCTCACCACGCCCCCGATCCGGGCGCTCGACACCGGCACCACGCAGTCGTCGTCGCCCGTGAATGAGTGATGCGCATTGCCGATCACGCTGTGTGCCGTCACCCAGCAGGGCGGCCGCAGCCCGCGGACCGCCCGCAGGATCGTCGACTCCGGCTCGAGGATGTCGACCGTCGTCGGGATCGAATTCTCGAAGTCGCCCACGAACGTGTCGGGATTGAGCGTCACCAGCTGCCGGTACATCGCGGCCGTCTGCGGCGGCCGCCGCACCGTGACCGCCGCCACCCGCCCCACCGCCCGCGACGCGAGCGACGAGCCGGCATGCGGCGTGGCGATATACACGACCCGGCTCACGAACGGCAGCGGCTCAAAGAAGAACAACGGCCCGACGAACTCCCGCACCTCCGGCTGCATCCGCACCTCGGCGAACGGTCGGCTGGAGACGGAGTCCCAGATCGCCGTGCCGGGGGCTACGACCATCATCTTCGCATGCAGCCCGCCCATGCTGTGGCCCACGAGCACCATGCGCCGGAGCGCCTGATCCGTGCCTGTCGGATCGAGGGCCTGCACCGCGGCCTGTAGTTCGCGGCGCAGCACCGCCGCCGACTGCAGGAACGACGCGCCGGTGGGGTAGCGATAGACCCAGGGCTCGTAGCGGCGATGAAACGCGGGCCACGTGCGCAGCTCGTTGAGCAGGTCGAACCAGGTGCCCTCGTCGCTGGCGAGGCCGTGGATGAACACCACGGGAATCCTGCCCGGCCGGTGCGGCTCGAGAAACTCGAGCCGCGGCTGCGTGTCGCCGCGGCCGTAGGGCTGGATGAAGCCGGTGAGCCCCTCGCGCGGCGTGGCTTCGAGCACGTCGAGGAGCGGCGCCGTCAGGTCGGCGGCGAGCAGCGGCCGTGCCGAGCCGATGTGCACGGCCGCGATCTCGACGGGATTGGCGAGGTCGAGGACGGCCGGTGCGTGATCGCGTGAGAGCGGTCCGGCGAAGGTTTGCAGGAACGTCTCGTCTCCCGGCATCCGGAACCGCAGCACCGCCGTGGCCGCGAGCGACTGCCGTCCGGCCGCAAACCTTGCCGAAGTGCCCTCCGCGGCTTCCGGCCTCACCCGCACCACGATCGGCAGGCCGAACCCCGCGCGGCAGTGCTGCCGCGTGATCCGTGAGTCGCCGGGCGGCGCCGGCACGACGATCCGCTCGATCAGCGACCCAGCGACCGGCAGGGCCCGCGTCTCGATCGGCACGACGATCGTTTTCCAGGGCGGGCCGATCACGATCCCCTGCCCCGTGATCCGGCCGTGGCGGCAGGCGGTCTCGAGCAGCCCCTCGAGCCCCGCCGCGTAGAGTTCTGCGGCCTCGCAGAGAATCTCGGGCGACTCCGGGCACGTCCACACGGCGTTCCATGCCGCCTCCGTGGCGGCATAAAACCCGTCGACCGCATGGGGATCGCCCTTCTCGGCGAGCTTCGCCGCCGCGGTGCCCCAGTCGCGGGATTGTTTCAGAGCGCCGCGGGCGGCGACGTCTGGGGCGGGCTGCTGCGAATCGAAGAGCCCGTCCGGCGCCGCGAGCGCGACCCCGGCCAGCCACGCGGCGACCACGGCCCCGCAGGTTTCCCGACGGCAGAACGATAAGGCTCCCACGCACCCGCTCCCGCTTTCCCTATCGGAATCGCGGCCCCGAGCAGGCCCAAAAACCAGTCACGCTGCGCAGGACATTCCACGCTTGCCGAGATTGCCGTGAGCCTGCGGAGGCACGGCAAGATGTGCGGGCGGCCCTACCGCACGACATGCCGGATGGCAATTCGGAAGACGAGGCGAAGGGGGTCGGCGAACGCTTCCCGAGCGAGCGGCCGCCGCGGCCCGAGCGAGGAGACTTTTGCCGCCCCCTGAGCCGTTGGTGCGCAAAAAGATTCAGATCCACGCTACGCCCGCACGGCGTGCTCTTCGGCGACGATCTCGAGGTCGGCCGCCAGATACTTCACCGTCGCCGTCGGGGCGAGGTTGAAATACACACGGCCGTCCGTCCGCCAGCGGGAGCCGTCGTAGAGAAACTCGGCGGTCGCGGCCCGCACGTTGGCCACCGCCTCGACGTGCTCCATGCCTCCCCCCTCCACCGCCTCGAAACTCACCTCGATCGCCACCAGCGCCTTGAGGCCGCCGGTCTTGCGGTCGCGGGCGTAGACCACGTCGTCGTCGAATGCCACGTCGCTCCACCGCAGGCCGCGCGGCTTGCCGGTCTGGCTCGCCCGCTCGATGAACTTCGCTTCGAGTTGCTCGCGCTGGCGGTGGAAGTCGCGCTGAGCGCGGGCGAGCCGCTCCGCCTGCCGGGCCGCGCGGATCGGCCTCAGCGCCAAAGCCGTGGCCACTCCCGCCAAGCCGGCTGCGGCCAGCGAGGCCATCAGGTACAACGCAGAATTCACGTCGACTGCCTCCCGGAACGGATTGCTCGCAAAGAGGAGTCTACGCCCCCGCACACCACCGTCAAAAATCAGTTTTTTGAGATGGCAGCAAAACGACCCCAAACCCGCAGAGTAGCCGGCCGCAGGGCTGCGGCTGGGGACGAAAGCCACCCCGTGCTCGGGGCCCACCAATCGATCGCAGGCGGCTTTACGAAGGCCGTGGAGCGGGCCGTTGAAACCGGCTGCCAGTGTCTGCAGGTGTTCACCCGCAACATCAACCGCTGGGACGTCGGTCCGCTCGACCCGGCCGAGGCGGCGGCTTTTCGTCAGGCCGTGGAGGCGGCGGGGCTCCGGCTCGTGATCGCCCACGACTCCTACCTGATCAATCCCGCCGCGGCCGACGCGACACTCCGCCGCAAGTCGATCGCCGGGCTCGTCACGGAACTCGAGCGTGCCGCAGCCCTGGGCATTCCCTGGGTCGTGGCCCATCCCGGGGCCGCCGGAGAGCAGACCGTCGACGTGGCGGTGCGCCGCGCGGCCGACGGCATCGCGGAGGCGCTCGCGGCCACGAAGAAGCTCGCGGCCGGCATCCTCATCGAGACCACGGCGGGCCAGGGCACCTGCCTCGGGGCCTCGTTCGCGGAGATCGGGGCGCTGCTCGCGCGGATCGACGCCGTGCCAGGGCTCGCCCGCCGCGTGGGCGTGTGCCTCGACACCTGCCATGTGTTCGCGGCCGGCTACGCGCTCGCGCCCAAGGCCGCCCTCGATGCCACGCTCCGCGAGTTTGACGCCCTCATCGGGCTCGATCGCCTCTTCGCCATCCACGCCAACGATTCCAAGAAGGACCGTGGCTCGCGTGTGGACCGGCATGAGGCGATCGGCAAGGGCAAGATCGGCCGCGACGCCTTTCGCCTGCTGATCAGCCATCCACGGCTGCGCGGCATCCCCCTGTTCCTCGAGACGCCGAAGGAAAACGCCCGGGGCGTGCCGACGCCGGCGCGGGATCGCGCGAACCTCGCCACGCTCCGCCGGCTGGCGACGTGACGTGGTCCTCACCGCTCCGGCGGGATCGCGCGGCCGTGGGGATCGCCCTCCTCGACGCCCACCTCCGCTGCGATCCGCCGCCGCACGTCGGTGCCGAGATGATGCTCGATCCACTCGGCCGGCGGATGGAGGTGGTCGAGTGGCACGTCGGCATGCCGGCCCAGCCAGGCCTCCCAGAGGCGATGCGACCGCACCACCGTCTCCGCCTCCTGTCGGCCCACCGCCGTGAGCCGCCACCGGCCGCCGTCGCGCACGATCCGGCCGCGGAGGGCGAGCCAGAGCCCTGCGGCCCGCTCGGTGAGCGTGTCGGCCGGCCGCACTGCGGCGTG
>Ga0214923_10008466_pt1 | contig 10937 bp, 8 predicted proteins | sample LL1510_MetaG_FD_177993 | JGI IMG/M metagenome (GOLD analysis project Ga0214923, IMG submission 177993) | Freshwater microbial communities from Lake Lanier, Atlanta, Georgia, United States - LL-1510 | ecosystem: Environmental > Aquatic > Freshwater > Lake | place: USA: Georgia | collected 2015-10-15
TGTTACCGTTGCCGTTCTGCCAGTAGCCGAAGAATCCGACATCGAAATTAATCCAAATGATCTTAGAATTGACGTCTTTAGAAGCGGTGGACATGGTGGTCAATCTGTTAATACGACCGATTCAGCGGTCCGCATAACTCACTTGCCTACCGGCCTAGTGGTAGCTAATCAAGATGAAAAATCACAAATCAAGAACAAAGCTAAGGCCTTAAGTGTGCTTCGATCCCGCCTACTACAGATGAAAATAGACGAGGAACAAAAACAAGCTTCTGAAGCCCGCAAAAAATTAATAGGCAGTGGTGATCGCTCCGAAAAAATTCGCACCTATAACTTTCCTCAAGACCGAATAACAGATCACCGCATCGGTTATAGTCGCTCTAACATTACGGGCGCTCTGGCTGGCGATATAGATGATATCATCGAAAAATTACAAACAGCTGAGCACGAACTACTTAGCAATGACAATTAAAGATTGGATTTCAACAGCCACAAATGAATTCAAGGCAATTGGTATTGAATCGGCGCGCCTAGACAGCCAAATGATAGTCGAGGAAATATACAAAAAAAACCGCGCCTGGGTACTAGCACACCAAGACACTGAAATTTCGACAAGCAAACGGCAAAAATTAAATTATTTGTTCAATCAAAGATTAGACTATTATCCAATGGCCTACATTTTGGGGCACAGCGAATTTTATGGCCATGATTTTGTGATTTCCATGAACGTTTTACAGCCCCGACCAGAATCAGAGGATTTTATGGAAATTTTGGCTGAAATTATGAAAAACCTAGATAGTCCAAGAGTTGCCGATGTGGGCACTGGTTCTGGAGCCCTAGGCATAACTGCCAGCCTAAAATGGCCAAAAATGGTTATGGATCTTATAGATATCGACGAGTTAGCCCTAGAAAACGCTAAAATCAACGCTAAAAAATTTACAACACCTGTTAAGCTTATTAAGTCTGATTTACTAGAAAATACTACGGCGCACTACGATATTCTGTTATGTAATCTTCCCTATGTACCAGATGACTACCCTGTAAATAAACCTGCAAAGCACGAACCCAAACTGGCGCTTTTCGGAGGCCCAGATGGGCTGGATGTTTATCGCAAATTAGCCAATCAGTTACAGAAACGTCAAAAAAGGCCGTTGTTTTTATTAATCGAATCTTTAGAGGTTCAACACCCCGAAATCAGCAACATTTTCATTAAATTAGGCTATAAACTGCAAAAAACTCACGGACTAGTACAATTATTCAAAAATAGCTAATTGCCTATTTGAGACACAAAAATGGCCTGTTTATGGAAATTATTAACATATAGGGCAGTTTTTTGGCGCAAATTTATTTCTTTTCGCAGACACGGTATCAATATCTTCAATAACTAATATATTGAACAAATTTAGTTACTGTTACCTAAGATTAAACGGCTTTTCCGCCGAGTGTGAGGGTGCCGTAAAGCACTACTAACACTATAAATATCATGATAAAAATAATTTCTCTTTTGATAAGTTTTGATAGCTTGTCTTCGTGATCTAGATAATAAATTGTGCCCAAGCCAAATCCAAGTGATGATGTTAGAAGCACTGGCTCTGGGATTACGACAGCGTGATAGATTAACCAGTGGCTTAGTAGCCAAGCCACAGATGCGCCGAAGAATGCCCAGATATAAGAAACCATTCGAGCATATGGCTCATCAAAGCTATCGAACATGTGCCTGGCAGCACAGAAGCATAGCAAACCGCTAAGTAGCGTTATTAATAGCAATGAACCATCAGCCAAAGCTGTATAAGTAGCAGTTAGAGACATGGTTAGTCCAATGAAAGCTTGCAATGAAACAAGCAATCGACTAGAACGTGGTTTGATTACCACTAGCCAAAAGGCGTAAAATGCCGCCCAAAGCACCTGAACACTCAAACTAGAGGTGTTAGACATGAATACTACTACAGACAATCCGACCATTAAATCAACAGAGTTGGCTCGCAAATTGGCCGCCCAAAAGCGCGGTTTAACAGCGAACATGCGCCATTTAGCTAGAATTACTATGGCGTAAGCTAGTTGTATAAAACCTGATCGAACAAATACATACAAAATTACAGGCAGAACTAGCAACAGCAATATATGTATGGCGTTTGAAAAACCACTAGTTGGTTTGAGCTTTTGGAGTAATAGTCTCATTGCTACCTAATATAATAACAAAATCTGCGCCATTTGTCGGTATTGTATCGTCTGGCATGGAATTAAGAGCCTTTAATTTTAGGTTTTGCTCTAGTAATTTTTTGGTGAATTTCTTGTTTTTACCATTGATATCAACCAGTAAGGTTTGTGAATAGCCGGCTTGAGGAGTGTTGGCAGTTCCCACTACGTTGTACCCAGCTTTGGTAAGAGCTTCGGCTTTGGTGGTAGCTAGGCCAGATATGCCACTGCCGTTTAGAACCATGACTCTAGCTTTTTCGCGTAACACGTATGGGCTAATCATTTGAGATTTTAGGAAATTCTGAATATCGCCGTATTTGAATAGGCCTTTTTTAGGCAATACAACAGATTGACCAATCATATTACCAGTAGTTAGAAGTGGGTTAGCTGGATCGGTTAGGCCGATTGTTTTTACATCCATGTCACTGATTTTTTGAGTTATTGAATATAGCCTGGCAGCGTTTTTAACAGATAGATCGGAGTAAATATTGTCGCCAAAGGCTTGAATCAGACCAGATATCTTCATTGGATTAGACATTATGCCAGCACTAGAAACTTTGTCTTTTAATGACAACATGACTGCCCGCTGTCGCTCAGAACGAGCGAAGTCGCTAGTTGTTTCGCGTGATCTTACATATATAAGAGCGTGCGTGCCATCAAATATTTGTGGTCCGGCTTTGGCTAAAGTTGGATTGTTGGCATTTTCCCAAGCCATGGTCGGATCAACTAAATCAGCCGGAACATTGACACTCACTCCGCCGACCGTATCAATAGCCTGCTTGAATGCCTGAAAATTAACAATCAAATTGTAATCAATATTCATGCCAATAATTTCTTCTACGGTGTTATCCAGAAGCTTGAAGCCAGCGTCCATGGCTTTTGGATTGTTGGCTTGCACCGAAAATCGTTTTTGGTAGTCATTGCGGCCTGTTTGCCAAGCGGCGTTAAGTTTCATAGGTCCTTTGCCAGGCACAGTCACCCACATATCTCGTGGCAGGCTGACAACTGTCGCCTTGTGATTAATTGGATCAATACTGGCAAGCCTGATTTGATCTTGTAAATCAGGTGCTGTATGAGTTCCACCGCCGCGTCCTAATAACAAAATATTTATTCGGCCAGAGCCTTCACCTTTGAGCATGTCTGGGTTCATTTCATTTAGCGCTGAGGCTGTTCCGGCACTACCGCGGAACATTTTATTGGCGTTTATAAAAGTTTGAGACATCAAAAGACCACCCATAGTAATAAATAAGACTAGTCCTACTACCATGCCACGAAATGCCCAGCGCCTAGCGCCTTTTACTTTAGCGCCATCAAGCATGGCGCTTAGTGTTGAAGGACTTTCTTCGCCTGGAAGCTCCATGTCGATTGCTGGTAAGCGCACTTTTTTCGGTGCTGGAGCGGGCGCTACTGATTGAACAGGTTGAGCGGGCTCAGAATACAGAGGTGCGGCTGGTGTAATTGGCGGTTGCGTAATTACTGGTTGTGTAGGAGTGGCAATAGATTGAAAATTTGATTCTACTGGAGCGGGCGCTATTGCTTGGACAGGTTGAGCAGGCTGTGTATACAGAGGTGCTACTGGCTGTGGCGTAGCAAGCTTGCTATCGGAGTGCGCAGTGCGCATTCTCATTGCTATTTCTCTATCTATAACTGGGCGTGTCAAACTACCCTCTTGCACAGGAACAGAATTTCCGAGGTGTTTTTGTGTTATTTGGCGATCACTTTTTTGTGTTTCTCGCCGTTTGTATTTTGCGAGGTCCATCTCTTCGACTTAAGCATTATTATAGACTGATTATGCTTATTTTGTAAAGACTCTTTTTAAGAACTTTTTATGCTATAGTGACATAAATGAACAAGCACCACGATAAACCTAATCATATTGATTATGTAGCCCCCGAATACGAACCAGTTTCTAAGAAGTTAATGCCTGAATGGCTCAGTACTCTGCTGGTTTTTATTGCTGTACCGATAGTGTCGTTTCTGATCATTGCATTTGTGTTTCGCACCTATAATGTAGATGGTCCGAGCATGGAGTCAACACTGCAAAATTCCGATAAATTAATTGTTTGGAAAGTGCCTGTTACCTGGTCGCACATTACCAAACACCAATACGTACCTAAACGAGGCGACGTTGTGGTATTCAATCAATCAGGACTCAGTGAATTTGGTCAGAAAGACGAAAAACAGCTTATTAAAAGAGTGATTGGTCTGCCTGGTGAGCGAGTAGTAGTTTTTAATGGTCGCTACAAAGTATTTAATGCCCAGCACCCCGAAGGTTTTAATCCAGATGCCAGTCTACCGTATGGCAAAAATATTCCGCCAACATCTGGCAATGTTGATGTAAAGCTAGATAATCAAGAATTATTTGTATCAGGTGACAACCGCCCTGAATCACTCGATTCCAGATCATTTGGACCAATTCAAACCAATCAATTAGTCGGCAAATTGATACTTAGAGTCATGCCGATCGACAAAGCAAAAGTTTTCTAGTCTGATTATTGTTATATACTTATTAGTATGAGTAGTTTGCCAAGCAAGGGATTAGGACGAGGACTAGATGCGCTTATTTCTAGTGATTTCGACAAAAGCTTGCTGCTAACGCCTAGTGATAAAATCGAAAAAATTCCTGTAGACAAACTGCAACCTAGCCCCTACCAGCCTCGTAAACATTTCGACGAATCGGCTCTAAACGAATTAGCTACATCTATAAAGCGCCACGGCGTGGTGCAGCCGTTAGTTGTAACTCCTATTAAAGACGGCGTCTATACTCTAATTGCCGGCGAGCGTCGTTTTCGGGCGGCTAAAATTGCCAAGCTCAGCGAAGTTCCAGCCATCATCAGAAGTAGCGAAGAATTAGAGCAACTGGAATTAGCAATTATTGAAAACGTTCAACGAGTTGATCTAAATCCATTGGAACAAGCAATTAGTATTGAGCGCCTACATGATCAGTTTTCGATGTCTTACGACGACATTGCCAAACGCCTTGGCAAAGCCAACTCTACAGTAAACAATATTGTGCGCTTGCTTGGGTTGCCAGACAATGCCCGCGAAGCACTCAGCAAAGGACAAATTAGCGAAGGCCATGCCCGAGCAATCTTGTCGCTAAAAAATGATGTAGAGCGACAAAATTATTTATTGAACGCCATTACAACTCAAGGCTGGAGTGTCCGCCAGGCAGAGCGTTTTGTTTCTAGTGTTAAAGCTGGAATTTCTGATACCACTAAAGCCAAAGCTCGAATTTTAAGCGAAACACCAGCCACTAAAGCACTGTCTAAAAGCCTCGGCACCCCCGTTAGTATTCGTCGCATGGCCAAGGGTGGCAAGCTAGAAATAAGCTTTGCAAGTGATAGCGAATTAGACAAAATAATCGCCAAAATCCAAGCCCTATAATTGACTTTTTACCTGAAAAGTACTAAAATACTGCGATGAATAAGCGCGAGGTGATTGATGGCTACGTTGAAGATAGCCTGACACCAGAACAATATTTTACAGATCATTACAATTCTGCCTACTTAGTACTGGGCGGTCTTGCCAAGCTCTATAATTCCAAAATCAACTCACGCACTATAACTCCTGGCAACGGTGCCGAAAACTATCGCTTGAACTCCTGGATTGAGAACGTTAATTCACAAGAAGCATACGCTCTAGCCCTGCCTTCTGCCAATGAAGTCCACCACGACGATCTAATTCGACCAGTTTTTTACACTGTAAATCGCAAGGAGCGCGAAATATCTTCCGAAACAGGTATAGTTTTGCCTACTGAATCTAGTTTGATTAACGACCTAGAACTAACAATCAACGCCAGCAACATTTTATATGACATTTTTTCTCACGACGATCTACAAATTATGCTCTGCTTAGTGCAAAAAGCCCGCCGAAACCTACAAGGCGCACCAAAACCGGTTGATTACGGCGTGCATATTGCTCTTGCCAGCCACAAGCTAGACGAATTATCAACAATATTCCCAACCAAAGACAGTGAACAAGATAGCGACCGCGAAAACATCGAAAAATTATCGGAAAATTGGCTGGAATTTGAACAATCTGCTAAATACCGTTTTATGAAAAAAGCTGGCAAAAAGCCTAGCGTGTCAGAGGTAGCATTAATTCATGAGGCCGCCAACGACAAAACCTACGGCATTAAACTAACTGGCACATCTAAAAATATACTGATGGCCGAAATAGTTATGCAACATGGCAACGAAGTAGAAACTCAGCACTATATATTCTCAAGCGCCATGAGCCAAGAAGACATGGAAGATAACTATGATTACGCCCCAAATTGGAATTTTGAAGAGTTGCATGAGGCCCTTGAACTCGGCAACCATATCACACCTGAAGAATTCACTACCTTCCACGCCGAAGCACTAGATATAAGTAGCGATTTTAGTTCAAACTTTTTATACGAGGGTAACGTAATAGATATTAACCGCGACGCTGCTTAAGTAGTCCGCTCTAAAATCTCATTGACCAGTGTTTTGTAGGCCCGAGCACCCTTGCTCCAGCGATCATGATCGAAAATAGTTCGGCCATAACTAGGCGCTTCGGCTAAACGAACATTGCGCGGCACCACTGTTTTGAACAATTTATCTCCGAAATAACCGACTAGTTCCTTTTGTACTTGCTCGCTCAAGGAGTTGCGCTTATCAAACATGGTAATGGCGATGCCCAGCAGTTCAATGCCAGGGTTTGTGCTAGACCGAACAGCCTGAACGGTGTTTAACAATTGACTCAAACCCTCCAAAGCATAATATTCGGCCTGCACGGGAATAAGAACAGATGTAGCCGAAGTAAGTGCATTAATGGTCAAAAGCCCCAAAGACGGCGGACAATCAATCAAAATATAGTCAAAATCGGCATCTTTTATGGCCTGTGACAGCCTGAACTCTCTCTGTTGCATGACTGAAAGTTCAATTTCGGCGGCAGCTAGGTCTGAATTGGCTGGTAAAAGCCATAGATTCTTAATATGAGTCTCGCGCCATGCCTGATTTATTGGTAATCCTTTACATAAAACATCATACGTTTTAGCTCCGGTATCTTCTTTGGGGACACCTAAACCACTACTGGCATTGCCTTGAGGGTCTAAGTCTACAATTAATACCCTTGCTCCTCTGTTTACCAGTCCAGCAGCTGCATTAATGGTCGTGGTGGTCTTACCTACCCCGCCTTTTTGGTTTGTAACAGCAATAATGTGTGCGCTCATAGTTCTTGTACTTAGTATAAACGAAATGATAAATCCTACATATAGTGTTTAAGGTGTTATTTTTATGTAGTATTATTATGTTAGTATTATAAGGCTATAAATAAGGATAAAAAAGCACCCCCCTGACTGTTAGGTAGTAATTCCCTATTATCTACAGAGGTAAGTGCGATTTAAGCCGTTTTTTTCGCCTAAACGGCTAGGAATGTGGCTTCTTGGATGATTTGTTTGCGTATTTGTTCTTGTTTTTTGCGTTCTTGGAATGATAATTGCTTTAGCAATCGATCTTCTTGTTGTTTTCGAGGTTTTTGTTTCATTTAATTTCCTGTTTTGCTTTTTTGTATTTTGTTTACACCATTTTCGTGCGTTTTTTGTCGTAGGTCGCTATTGATCTTGGTAGTGCACGATTTATGTGTTCACTTTTTTGTCTTGATCGTTTTTATTTTTACCTATCGATCTACATATTATTTTAAGCTTCAATACAGCCTGTGTAAAGAGTTTTTTTAGCCTTTTTTACCCCTATAAACACACTTAAACCCTTTTATGCGAAAAACTTACTATATCAATGCCTCATTGAACACAAAATAAGGCCCCCTGGAGCCCCGTTCAATATATTTGATAGCTTAAAAGCTATCCGAAAAGCAAAGCTGGATTACAGGGCTTATATGGGGCTAGCTCCTCTGCTTATCCTGCTCCAGCTGTCCCATGTTATCCACAGAATTATTGAGCGTTGAAGTAGTTGAAGATGTAGGTTCTTGGCGCGTTATCGGCAGCGTTGAAGTTGATCCTCATAGTATTAGTGTCGGCGTCTACGTATGGCTTGATGGCGCTGGTATAGGTTGTGGCACCCAATACGTAAGCTGGAGTGATTACAGGGTTAGGATTGGCGCTGTATGGCTTACTAAAGGTGATTGTACACTGTGTGCCATTGGCCCAGTCGGCTGTACCGGTAGTAATGGTAATCTTACCACTGGTGTCATTGCCGCTCACACTACAGACAGCGTCCTTACCAGCATTACTCTCGGCTGCAATACTAGGCGTGTCACCCTTAGTAATGATATGGCCGTTTACTTCTATGTTTGCAACTTTGAGTAGGCCCTTCACTTCTAGATCACCGTTAACAGTGGCAGTCATCACCTTGAGCTCATTAAAGTTAGCTGTGCCAGACATATTGATGTCGTTGAAGCTGGCTGTGCCATTAACCTGCAGATTGGACAGTGTGGCATTACCACCGTTTTGGATGAAGTCTGCAGCATTTGGACCAGGATAGTAGCCGTTCTCAACAAATACCATCACCTGAGTCTTGCCAGAAGCCGGATCCCAAGCTTCAAGCGCCTTACCGACTATGTAGCCAGCGCCAGTTGCCTTAGTACCCTTACCAGCGTGTGTGCCAGAGGTAGTAATGAAATCACCCGGCTCAATAGCTGGAGAATCAGGCGCCATATTAACCGGCACACGACCATTCAACGCCACCGGCATCGGATTATCCTCCGCCTTGATGTTATAACCGACTGATGAGCTATCGCCATAGTTATCAGACACAATACCGATAGTGTTATTTTGGTAAAGAACACTTGATTTAATCAATTTTGTTATAGGACCAAGTTTCTTATTCCAGTCAACAGCACCATTTTCATCTTTGTCATATGTGTCAACCATTTCATTGCCAGTAACAACAATATCGCCATAAGTTGCTCCCTGAGCTATAGGATAATTTTCAGCATAGTCAGAGTTGCTAGTCAAAGTACAATCACCTAGAGTTACAAAGCCGCCATTATCGGTGTTGGCACAAACCCTGTAAGCATATCCTGTCTGGAGATATGCCTCCACTTTATAGCCTCCCGCTGTGCCAGCAGAACCCGTAGTAGCCCTGAACGCAGTTACCGTTCCGCCTGCAGTTCTTACGGTGAAAGTTCCGTTAGCCTGCATAACGTTCGCCGTACCGTTCATTGTGGTGTTACCGCCAACAGTCAAAGTGTTAGACCCAGAGATAGAAGTGTTACTTTGTAATGAAAGGCTTCCTGTAGTGTTTTTAATGCCACTTTGTGCATCTAGCACAGAAAACAATTGAATTGATCTGGCATTCCCACCAATAGATACGTACCCATTATTTGTAGTACTATTGGCAGAACCTGCATCAATATCTACATCACCGGCAAAACTCGCACCAGCTCCACCGCCGTAAATAGACACGGATCCGCCATAAGAAGAAGTACCAGCGCCTCCGTAAATAGTCACGGATCCGCCATCAGAAGAACCGTCACCACCGTATAAACCTAGAGATCCACCATATCCATTAGTACTGCTTCCGCCTTTCAGTTCAGCATAGCCACCGTTTCCAGAACAATAGCCGCCTGCCTGACATCCATTGTAAGCATAATCACCGCCTTGCATTAATAATTCGCCACCGTCGCCTATTTGTGAACCCCATCCTCCACTAATATATGTATTTGACGCGTTGCTAAGAACGTTAGTGGATGGCTGTATTGCAATATTCATTGCGCAAGCATATGCTCCGCAATTATTGGTGTTCTGGTTTACTCTACCTGTAGTAATTAGTGCCGTGTTTGAATATGGTAAGTAGTAGCTAAGTCCCAATGAGGAGCCAGTTCCAGACATGTCATAAATCAATTTACTTGTTGGGTTTGTTGAAGCATTCTGTAGCACAAGTGCATTATTTGAAGCGCTTGTGATTGTTGTAGTATTGCTATTTATGCTGGTATTATTCGTACTACTGCCTATTGTTATTGCACCAGTAGAGCCAGAGTTACTGTTAAGTTGAATAGTGCCTCCACTAAACGTACAATAACTTGCTCCGCAAACTTCAAAATTACCACCAACTCGTAGGTTATATGAAACATCATTATTGCCAAAGGTAGTCATATTTACAGAGCCAGGGAATGTTGTAATCATACCGCTACGGCCTATAGATATGGCGCCAGCATTGGCTGTGCCGATGTTAATCTGTGATGTACCACTGCTGCTGGTGCCGGTGTCTATGCTGATAGTACCAGCTGTGCCTGAGCCATTATTAGACGTATTAATTGTAAGACCGCCAGTTGTTCCACCTTGTAGTGTTAGGCCACCAGTGCCTTGGCTCTTAACTGTAAATGACTGGTTGCTTGAACCTTGAATAGTATAAGCACCGCCGTTACCAAAAGTGGTGTTACCGCCACTTTTACCGATGCTCACACCGTTAGCATTGTTTGTACCGATGCTTATGCCGCTGCTGGTTGATGTAGTGTCTAGTGTTAATCCAGCTTGACCTGTGACTGCAAGTGATTGTGAAGTGGCTGATTGGATAGTTGCAGAGCTTGCGGCTCCAAAAGATAGCTGACTACTAGTGAAGGTGTTGGTGTTATATGTACTGTTAGCAGTTATAGCTGAGTTAAATGTTGTAGCAGCACCTAGAGTGATGCCTGAAGTGGTTGCCACTGAACCTATGCTGACTGTACCGCTTGAACCGCCACCGAAACCTGTTCCGGCGTTAATTGTTACATCGCCACCAGCTTGAGAAGTACCACCCTGAGCGTTTCCAGCTGTAACA
>Ga0214923_10008468_pt1 | contig 10935 bp, 9 predicted proteins | sample LL1510_MetaG_FD_177993 | JGI IMG/M metagenome (GOLD analysis project Ga0214923, IMG submission 177993) | Freshwater microbial communities from Lake Lanier, Atlanta, Georgia, United States - LL-1510 | ecosystem: Environmental > Aquatic > Freshwater > Lake | place: USA: Georgia | collected 2015-10-15
TCGAGGCCAAGGAGGGCGTGCGGATCAAGGAGGAGTCGCAGACGCTCGCCACCGTCACGCTCCAAAACTTCTTCAAGCTCTACAGGAAGCTCGCCGGGATGACCGGCACCGCGATGACCGAGGCGAGCGAATTCTGGAAGATCTACAAGCTCGACGTGATCGCCATCCCGCCCAACCGCGGCATGAAGCGGATCAACCATCCCGACGTCATCTACCGCACCGAGCGGGAGAAGTGGATCGCCGTGGCCGACGAGGTGGAGCGGCTCCACCGCTTCGACACGCTGGCGATGGCCGACGGCTCCTGGCGGATCGGCAAGATCGTGAAGGAGGCCGACGCCGCGATCGAATTCGAGCCCAAGGGCACCCGCGACGTGGAGACGATCCCGCGCGACAAGGTGAAGGAGATCGCGCGCCGGGGCTGCCCGGTGCTCGTGGGCACTGTGTCCATCGAGAAGAGCGAGCGGCTCTCCGGCCTGCTCGAGAAGCGGGGCGTCGACCACCAGGTGCTGAACGCCAAGCACCACAAGCGCGAGGCCGAGATCATCGCCCAGGCCGGCCGGCTCGGGGCCGTGACGATCGCCACCAACATGGCCGGCCGCGGCACCGACATCATCCTCGGCGGCAACCCCGACACGCTTGTCTGGGCAAAGCTCCAGGACACGTATCCCACGAGGCTCGACGTGCCACCCGCCGAGTGGGAGGCGCTCGTCAGGGAGGTCTCCGCCCGGGAGAACATGAAGGCCGAGGGGGAGCAGGTGCGGTCGATGGGCGGCCTGCACATCGTCGGCACGGAGCGGCACGAGGCCCGGCGGATCGACCTCCAGCTCCGCGGCCGCTGCGGCCGCCAGGGCGACCCCGGCTCGAGCCGGTTTTTTCTCTCGCTCGAAGACGACCTGATGCGGATCTTCGCCGGCGAGTGGGTGAAAAACGTGCTCACGCGGCTGGGCATGCAGGAAGGCGAGGCGATCGAGAGCCGGATGGTGACGCGGCGGGTCGAGGCGGCCCAGAAGAAGGTGGAGGAGCGGAACTTCGAGGTCCGCAAAAACCTCCTCGAATACGACGAGGTGATGGACGAGCAGCGGAAGCGGGTGTACGGCTTCCGGCAGAAGATCCTCGACCACACCGACGGCGACGCCGACTGCCGCGAGATCGTGCTCGACATGGTCGACCGCCAGATCGACGAGCACATCGGCACCTTCCTCGACAAGGACTACGGGGCCCAGTCGTTCGCGGCCTGGGCGTCGGAGCGGCTGTCCTGCGAGCTCGAGGCCGCCGACTACCGCGGCATGGCCCCGGAGGAGGCGGAGCGGCTGGCGGTGCAGGAGGCGGTGCGGCAGGCGGAGGGGGCGATCTACGAGGCCGTCGAGGAAAACCTTCCGGCCGGCGAGGAGGAGAGCGAGTGGAACTGGGCGGCGCTGGCCGCGTTTGCCAACTCGCGCTGGAAGGTGTCGGTGAACGACCGCGATCTCAAGCGGGCCGGCCGCGACGCCGTGGCCGAACTGCTCCAGGAGAAGGCCCGCGACGCGATCCACCGCATCGATCTCTCCGAGGGCGCCCGCTTCATGGCTCCCGACTTCGGCCTCAAGACCGCCTGCGGCTGGACGGAGTGGCGGTTTGGCGAGGCCCTCACGGCCCCGGAGCTCTCCGAGGCCGACGCGTCCGGCCACGACGCCGATGCTTTCAAGCGGATCGTGGAGCGGAAGGCCCGGGCGGTGTATGCCGCACGCGAGGCCCGCTACGGCGACGACATGCGGAGGATGGAGCGGGCCGTCGTGCTCCAGATCCTCGACAACGCCTGGAAGGATCACCTCCTGGCGATGGACCATCTCCGCTCGAGCGTGGGCCTCCGCGGCTATGCCCAGGTCGATCCGAAGGTGGAGTACAAGCGTGAGGGCATGCGCACGTTCGACCTGATGTGGAAGGCGATCGACGAGCGGGTGGTGGACATCGTCTACCGCATCGAGCAGGTGGAGGAGCCGGAGGTGAAGAGCGCCTTCCGTGAGACGGCCGCGATCCACGCCGAAGCACCGTCGGCCGCGGCCCTCTCCGCCCAGGCCGAGCCCCGGCAGGCTTCCGCCGCGCCGGATTCGGAGGGCGAGCCGGTGAACATGGAACAAGTAAACCTGGAGCCGATCCGCAACCTCGGGCAGAAGGTGGGCCGCAACGATCCCTGCCCCTGCGGCAGCGGCAGGAAGTTCAAGAACTGCTGCGCGAAGTCGAGCGGCGTGACGGCCGGCTGACCCCGTGGGGCAAGCGTCACCGCTCCGCCCTGCGACACCGGCATGGCCCTCAACCTCCTCTATCTCGTCGCCGCCCTGCTCGCCATTCCCTGGGTTGCCTGGCGCCGCCTCTCGGGCGGGCGGCCCGTCGCCGCGCCGTGGACGCGATTCACCGGGGCGATCGCGGCGCCGCCTCCCGCCGTCGTCCCGCGCATCTGGCTGCACGGCGTGAGTGTCGGCGAGGTGCAGTTGCTCGCGGGCCTGGCAGCGGAACTCCGTCGGCAGGTCGAGGCGGCGGAGCGCGGCATCGAGTGCGTCGTCTCCAGCAGCACGACAACCGGTCTCGACGTCGCCGCGAAACGGTTCGGTTCGGAACGCGCGTTTCCCTGCCCGCTCGACTTCACCTGGGCGGTGAACCGCGTTCTCGACCGCGTGCGGCCCGACCTCCTGGTGCTCGGCGAACTCGAGCTCTGGCCGAACCTGCTCGCGGGGGCGAAGCAACGCGGGATCCCGGTCGTGGTCGCCAACGCGCGGATGAGCGTGCGGAGCGCGGCGGGCTATGCCCGCATCGCGCCGCTCGTGCGGCGGATGCTCGGCCGCGTGGACCTCGTCACGGCCCGGTCGCCCGAAGACGGCGAGAGGTTCGCCGCCCTCGGTGCACCCCGGGTCGTCGTGGCGGGCTCGATGAAATTCGACGGCGTGCGCGGCGACCGTGACGCTCCCGACGTGGTCCGGCTCCGGGCGCTCGCCGGCTTCGGCGCGGATGCCACCGTATTCCTGGCCGGCAGCACGCAGGCCCCCGAGGAGCAGTTCGCGCTCGACGCATTTCGCGCCTGCGAGGGGGTGCACGCCCGGCTGCGGCTCGTGATCGTGCCGCGGCACGTGGAGCGCACGCCGGAGATCGCGGCGCTGCTCGATGGCTCGGGCCTGCGCTGGCAGCGCCGCAGCCGCCTTGACGCCGCAGGTGCCGATCCGGCGGCGAGGATTCTCCTCGTCGACACCACGGGCGAACTCTCCGCCTGGTGGGGCACCGCCGCGATCGCGTTCGTCGGCGGCAGCCTCGACGGCAGGCGCGGCGGGCAGAACATGCTCGAGCCGGCCGCCTACGGGGCGGCGGTGTGCTTCGGCCCGCACACGCGGAACTTCGCCCGCGAGGTGGAGACGCTCCTGGCCGCCGACGCGGCCCGCGTCGTCGCCGACGGCACGGAGCTCCGCAGGTTCGTCGAGCGGTGCCTCGCCGATCCGGCGTGGGGCCGCGGGCTCGGTGACCGGGCCGCCGCCGCCGTGGCGGCGCACCGCGGTGCCACGGCAGCCACCGCGCGGCTGATTCTGGAGCGACTGCCAGCCGCGTCGTGAGCGGCAACGGCATCCCCGGGCTTCCGCTTGCCATGAATCCCGACGGTGTCGATAATCCTCGCTTACGTCGGTCAAACCCTCCACACTTTTCGAGCAAGGAATCAGCCGTGGCGCAAGGAAAGTTTCTGTTCACGAGCGAGTCGGTCAGCATGGGCCACCCGGACAAGTTGGCCGACCAGATCTCCGACGGCGTCCTCGATGCGTATCTCGCCCAGGATCCGCGGAGCCGCGTGGCCTGCGAGACGATGGTGACGACCGGCCTGGCCGTGATCGCCGGCGAGATCACCTCGCGCGGCACGATCGACTACCAGCAGGTGGTGCGCAGCGTGATCCGCGAGGTGGGCTACACCGACGACGAGATGGGGATCGCCGCCGACACCTGCTCGGTGCTCGTGGCCGTGGGCAAGCAGAGCGGCGACATCGCCATGGGCGTCAACGAGGATGATGCGAAGGGCAAGGACATCGGTGCCGGCGACCAGGGCCTGATGTTCGGCTACGCGTGCAACGAGACGCCGGAACTGATGCCGCTGCCGATCGCCCTCTCGCACCGGATCCTCAACCGGCTCACGGAAGCCCGGCAGAAGGGAGAGGTCGACTGGCTGCGGCCCGACTCCAAGAGCCAGGTGACGGTCGAATACGAGGACAACAAGCCCGTCCGCATCGACACGGTCGTCGTCTCCACGCAGCACGCCCCGCACGTCTCGAACGAGGAGATCCGCAGGTTCATCGTCGAGAAGATCGTCAAGCCGCTCCTGCCCAAGGACCTGGACACGGCGAACATCACCTACCACATCAATCCCACGGGGCGGTTCGTGGTGGGCGGCCCGCACGGCGACTGCGGCCTCACGGGCCGGAAGATCATCGTCGACACCTACGGCGGCTGGGGCCGGCATGGCGGAGGCGCGTTCTCGGGAAAGGACCCGACGAAGGTCGATCGCAGCGCCGCCTACATGGCCCGCCACGTCGCCAAGAACATCGTGGCGGCCGGCCTGGCCGATCGCTGCGAGGTGCAGCTCGCCTACGCGATCGGCGTCAGCGAGCCGGTGAGCGTGCACGTCGACACCGAAGGCACGGGCCGGGTCGAGGATCAACGGCTGTGCGAGGTGGTGCGGGAGTTCTTCCCGCTCACGCCGCGGGGCATCATCGAATACCTCGATCTGCGGCGGCCGATCTACCGGAAAACCGCGGCGGGGGGACACTTCGGACGCGAGGGATTCAGCTGGGAGAAGACCGATCGCGCGACGGCGCTGGCCGAGGCCGCCAATGCAGGCGCCGCAGTGGGCTGAAGTTCGTCGATGACTCACGTGCCGACAGCCGCTGCGAAGACGCACGCCCCGCTCGAGCGGGCCCTGCTCGGGACGGCCGGCGCGGTGGCGGCAACGTTGGTCGCCCTGTGCGGCATCGTGCTCGCGACGCGGCGGCTGGGCAGCGGCTTCGGGCCGGTCAGCGGCGGCGGCACGGCGGCCGTGGCGGTGTGCGGCGGCCTGCTCGTGCTCGCGGTCGATGCGGCTGCTCGAGCCGCCGGCCTGCCGGCTGTGTGGCGGACCGTGGCCCGCGCCGGCTACGCGCTGGCCTGGGCCGCCGTGGGGCTGCCGCCCGTGATCCGCTCGCCGATCGACGCGGCCTTGTTCATCATGGCCGCGGGTGTCGCCGGACCGCTCGTCGCGGAGCCGGCGATTCGCGGCCGCGTCGGTCCCTGGCTCGCGGACTTGCGCCGCCGAGTGCCGCGTTCGCCCCGCGAATGGCCCGCTCCCCGGGCCGTGATCCCGCCTTCGACCGCCGTCCCGCCCACCTCGCGGGGTCACCTGCTGCAGAGGTTCGAGCGGTATGAACTCGACGGCACCGACTGCCTCCGCGGCACGCTCGCACTCACCGTGCCTCAGGGGGCCCGCGCGGCGCACGGCCACATCGGGTTCTGCCCGTCGTTTCGCGACGTGCCTGCGGTGGAGGCGACGACTGCTTATGACGGCGTAGAGGCGGTGATCACGGCGGCGGAAGTCGTGCCCTGGGGCGTGCGGATCGAATGCCGCCTCGACGAGCCGGCCGAGGAGCCGGTGGAGATCCCGGTGGACGTCGTCGCCCGTTCACCAGGCTGAAGCCCGCTCCCGGATCCCGCATGGCACGCTGGCCCGAACATCTCTGGACGACGATCTTCACCTACGGCGTGATTTTCGGCGGCTTTCCCCTGCTCTGCTGGCTGTTTTGGAACTGGGTGCGCGGATGACCGAACCGGCCGACGCCGTTCCCGTGCCGCTCGCCGCGGCCCTCGAGCGGGCGGGACAGCAACACGTGCTGCGGTTTTGGCCCACGCTCGATGCGGCCGGCCGCACCCGCCTGCTCGACCAACTCGCCGTGATCGACTGGGGCGAGTTCGCGATGCTCCAGCAGCTCGCACGCTCCCGCTCGTCCGCAACGGCTGCGACTCCGCTCGACCTCTCCGCGGCCGTCACGCCCCCCTGCCTGCGGCTGCGGCACCCCGCCCACGATCCAACGCCCGTCGCCGCCGTCGCCGCCGGCGAGCGACTGCTCGCAGAGGGCCGCGCAGCCGCGATCCTCGTCGCGGGCGGCCAGGGCACGCGGCTCGGCTGCACCGGACCCAAGGGTCTCGTGCCGGTCGGCCCCGTGTCGCAGGCGACGCTGTTCAAGATCCTCTGCGGCCGGCTCCGCGCCGTGCAGGCACGGTTCGGCCGGCACGTGCCGCTGGCGATCATGACGAGTTCCGCGACCGATGCCGACACGCGGCGGTTTCTCCACGAAACGAACCACGTCGGGCTCGATCCCGACTTCGTCCACGTGTTCCGCCAGCACGACCTGCCTGCCGTCGACGACGTCACGGCCGCCCTGCTGCTTGACGCCCCCGACCATCTCGCCATGGCTCCCGACGGCCACGGCGGCATGCTCACGGCGCTCGTCGAGTCGGGCGGACTCGACTGGTTCGGCCACCACGGCGTGGAGCACGTGGCGAGCTTCCAGGTGGACAACCCGCTCGCCATGCCGCTCGACCGCGAGTTCCTCGGCTATCACCTGCTCACGCGGGCCGAGTTCTCGACGCAGGTGGTGCTCAAACGCGAGCCGGGAGAGCGCGTGGGAGTCGTCGTGGAGCAGGCGGGCCGCCACGCGGTCGTCGAATACAGCGATCTCTCGCCGACACTCGCCACAGACCGCCGCCCCGACGGCCGCCTCCGGTTCCACGCCGGCTCGATCGCCGTCCACTGTTTCTCGAAGGCGTTCCTCGACCGGGTGCGCGGCCGCGACGACGCCCTTCCGCTCCATCTCGCCCACAAGGCGGTGCCGTTTCTCGACGCCGCAGGCACGCTCGTGCGCCCCGCCGCCCCGAATGCCATCAAGTTCGAGCGGTTCATCTTCGATTTGATGCCGCTGGCCGACCGCGTGACCGTGGTCGAGATCGAGGCCCGCGACGGCTTCGCCCCCCTCAAAAACCCCACCGGCGCCGCCGCCGACTCTCCCGAGCACGTCCACGCCGCGCTCGTCGACCACGCCCGCCGCGTGCTCGCCGAAGCCGGCGTCACCGTGGCCGAGGGCGTCGACGTGGAGCTCGACGCGGCCACGATCCTCGACGCCACCGACATCGCCGCCGTGCTCCCGCGAGGCACGCACATCACCGCTCCCCGCGTGATCCAGCGCCCGCAAGGTGGGGCAAGCGTCCCGCTTGCCAAGAGTTGAGGTGGGGCAAGCGGGACGCTTGCCCCACACGCCCGATCGTCGGCTACATTACGGCCCGAAAGGACTTCGCCATGTTGCATGCGATCGTGATGGCCGGCGGATCCGGCACGAGATTCTGGCCCGCCAGCCGGGCCGCGCTGCCGAAGCAGCTCCTGCCGCTGGCCGGCGAGAAGACGCTCCTCGAAGATACCGTGGCCCGGATCGCCGGGCTCGTGCCGCCCGAGCGGGTGCTCGTCGTAACGTCGCGCCGGCTCCTGCCGGCGGTGCGCGAGCAACTGCCTCGGGTGCCTGCGGGAAATATCGTGGGAGAGCCGTGCAAACGCGACACCGCGCCGTGCGTGGGCCTCGCGGCGCTGCTCGTGGCTCGGCACGATCCCCAGGCCACGATGGCCGTGATGCCCTCCGACCACGTGATCAGCCCGGCGGCCACGTTCTGCGCGGCGATCGAGCAGGCTGCGGCACTCGTCGAGGAGAAGCCCGGGCGGCTCGTCACGTTCGGCATCAAGCCCACATACCCGGCCGAAAGTTTCGGCTACATCCAACAGGGGGCGGCGGTCGTGCAGCCGCTCGGGGCCGCGCGAGCCCACGCGGTTGCGAAGTTCAAGGAGAAGCCGCCGGCGAGCGTGGCCCGGGAGTATCTCGCGGCCGGCAACTTTTTGTGGAACGCCGGCATCTTCGTGTGGAGGGCCGCCACGATCCTCGAGGCGCTCGCCGCCCGGCAGCCGGAATGCCTCGCGCACCTGGAGCGGATCGTCGCGGCCTGGGACACCCCCGAACGGGAGGCCGTGTTCGACCGCGAGTTCGCGGCCATCCAGGGGATCTCGATCGACTACGCCGTGCTCGAGCACGCCACCGACGTGGTGGTGATCGAGGCGCCGTTCGAGTGGGACGACCTTGGTGGCTGGTCGGCCGTGGCCCGGCAGCGGGGCGCCGACGCCGAGGGCAACACGATCGTGGGACGGCACCTGGGCATCGACTCCGTCCGTACGATCGTGCATACGGATCCCGACCATCTGGTCGTCACGGTGGGGCTGGAGGATATGCTGGTGGTACACACCGCCGACGCCACGCTCGTGGCCGACCGGGCCCTCGAGGAGGCGGTGCGGAAGGTGGTGGCCGAACTGGAGAAGCGCGGGTGGAGCGAATACTTGTAGCGGCATGCGTGCTGGCGACGCTCGTGGCCCAGGCCCGCGGCGCGGAGCCTGTCGCGGCCGTTTCCGCCGTCACGTGGGTCGAGAAGTTTCGCCTCGCGGCGGAGGGCCTCGAATGGTCCGACGACGTCGTCAAGCACGAGTGGCGGCTGCAGCAACGGCCCGGTAGCGATGCGTGGCGGATCCTCGACCCTGCCGAAGCCTGCCTGACGACGGGCGACGAGGCGGCCTGCAGGGCGGAATTCGCCCGGCTCGAGGTGCTGGGGCGGATCCCGCCCGTGAACGGCGACGCGGTGATCGTGCTCCACGGCCTCGGCGAAAACCGGGCCTCGATGCAGCCGCTCGTGAAGCACTTGCGCTCGCGGCTCGACGCCACCATTCTCACGTTCGGCTACGCGAGCCCACGGGCGGGGATCGACGACCATGGCGCGGCGCTCGGCCGTGTCGTCGCCAGCCTGCCCCAAGCTACGCGAATCAGCTTCGTGGGGCACAGCCTCGGCAATCTCGTCGTGCGGCGTTGGATGCATCTGGCTCCCGCCCCCGATCTCGCCCGCGTCCATCGGATGGTGATGCTCGGCGCCCCCAACCAGGGCTCCGACCTCGCCCGGATGGCGGCCAGAGTGTGGATGCTCGCGGCGGTCTCCCACGGGGCGGCCAAGGATCTCGTGCTCAACTGGCCCGAGATCTCGCGATCGCTCGCCGTGCCCGCCTGCGAGTTCGGCATCGTGGCGGGAGGCAAGGGAGACGGCCGTGGCTATAGCGCGCTCCTTGAGGGGGATGACGACGCGGTGGTCCGCGTGGCGGAGACGAAGCTCGAAGGGGCCCGCGACTTCCTCCTCGTGCCGGTGAGCCACGCGGCGATGATGAAGAATTCGAGCGTGCAGCAGGCCACGGTGTCGTTCCTCGAGACGGGGCGATTCGGCGGAGCCGCCGCGCCCGTGCCGGACGCGCCGCCTGATGAGTGAGCCTGCCGTGCTGCCGGCCACGGGCCGGGTCGCCGCCCTCGATTACGGCCGCAAGCGGATCGGGATCGCGATCTGCGACGCTGCGAGGATCATCGCCAGCCCCCTTCCCTTCCACGCACCGCTGGCCGACGAAGCGGCCGAGGCGGCCTTCTTCCGCCGGCTCGTTGCGGCCGAGGAGATCGTCGGCTTCGTGGTCGGCCTGCCGGTGCACGCCGACGGCAGCGACAGCCGGATGTCGGTCGAGGTGGAGAGGTTTGGCGCTTGGCTCTCGGCGACGACCGGAATGCCGGTGACGTTTCACGACGAGCGCTACACGTCGGTGGAGGCGGCGGGCAAACTCGCCGGCCTCGGGCTCTCCCGCGGCAAGAAGAAGTCGCGGACCGACTCGATCGCCGCCCAGATCCTGCTCACCGCCTGGCTCGAGGCCCTCGCCGCCGGGGCCGGCCGCGGGCGGCCCGGAGCCCTCGACGGATGACCACGCCCGCGAAACTCGTCGTCGGCTGCGGCTACCTCGGCCTGCGGGTCGCCCGCCTGTGGCGCGACGCAGGAAAGCACGTGCTCGCCCTCACCCGCTCCCCTGATCGCGCCACCGCCCTCGCCGCAGAGGGCATCGAGCCCGTCCTCGGCGACGTCACCACGCCGGAAGGTCTTCCTGCACTGCCCCCGGTCGACACGATCTTCTGGGGCGTGGGCTTCGACCGTGCCGCCGGGGCGACGTATCACGACGTGCATGTGACGGGCCTCGGCCGCGTGCTCGACGTGGTGCCGGGCATGCCGCGGGTCGTGTTCTCGAGCTCCACCGGCGTGTGGGGCACCGACGACGGCGCGGTCGTCGACGAGACGACGCCCGCCCACCCCGCGCGTGAGGCCGGCCGCGTGCTCCTCGAGGCCGAGGCGCTGCTTCGCGCCCGCACGGGCGACCGCGGCACGGCGCTGCGGTTCGCCGGCCTCTACGGGCCCGGCCGCCTGCCGCGGCTCGACGACCTGAGGGCGGGCCGAGCGATCGCCGCCGACCCCGACAGCTGGCTCAACCTCATCCACGCCGACGACGCGGCCCGGATCGTGCTGGCCGTCGCGGCGGCGGCACACGCCAAGCCGCTGTACGTCGTCTCGGATGGCGTGCCTGTGAAACGCCGTGGGTGGTATGCGCACCTCGCCGCCCGCACCGGCAGCCCGCCCCCGACATTCGATCTCACGGCCGAGCGCACGCGCGGCACCGACAAGCGTGTGAACCCCGCGCTCCTGTTCCACGACTTCCCGCTCACGCTCGCCTACCCCGACGCCTTCCGCGGCATCGATGCGATCGTGTAGGACAGGCTTCAGCCTGTCATGCTTCAAGGGTTCAGACGACAACCCGCATTCGGAGCCGGCGGTAGGCATGCTCGACTCCGGTCGTGTTGAGAGTACATAACTCGTGGGTTTTGATCAGACGCCAATAGTCCTCAAGCACTCCCTGCGTCTGCGCGTGCCCACCGACCGTCTCCGCCGGAAGTTCCCTGCGCCTACGAGTTGGGGAGGCGAGGGGCTGCCCCTGCCGTTGAGACGGCGTATGTGACCAGC
>Ga0214923_10008473_pt1 | contig 10928 bp, 12 predicted proteins | sample LL1510_MetaG_FD_177993 | JGI IMG/M metagenome (GOLD analysis project Ga0214923, IMG submission 177993) | Freshwater microbial communities from Lake Lanier, Atlanta, Georgia, United States - LL-1510 | ecosystem: Environmental > Aquatic > Freshwater > Lake | place: USA: Georgia | collected...
ATTTACGCTATCGTTACTTACCCCTGAATTTGGGCAAGCGCTAACCTACACGCTGAACTCGGATTTACCCTCCGCCTTTACTTACCAAGAGACTGTTGCGTTGGGCGACTACATTCAGTTAGAATGTACCTTTGATGCACAAGGAGTTATTCCAGGCTTGTACAACATAAACCTCCATGTGACCGATGACGGTGCTCCTGTAGAACACACAACTTTGAACATTCCAGTAAGGGTGCATCTGCAGCAAACCGCGGGTGATAAGGAAATGGAAAAAAATGAATTGAGCATTTACCCAAATCCTTCCAAGGGAAACTTTATCATTACTTCGGAAGTGCCTTTGCAAGAGGTTCAAGTAGTGATGATTGATGGCAGCATCGTGGCTACATCCACCCCAAATGCAAGCCAGATCAACATAGAATCATTAAGCCCGGGTACCTATCTGGTCAAAACCATTACGCAAGAAGGAAAAAGCTGCGTAGTACGCATACAAGTATTACCGTAACCGATTAGGTAATGCACATTATCAAAGCTACTGTTCGCAGTGGCTTTTTTTGTGAATAACAATCTTATGTGGAAATCTCGTAATGAAAAAGGTCATTATTTGCTTTCGAGCTATTATCTTCGCCACTAAAGAACGTACCCATGAAACATTTACTATCAAGAATCATCGCCTTTGTGTGTTTGTTCAGCATTCATTTTCTTTCGCTTGCCCAAAACAGTATGGGAGGCGATGCGAATGTTGCTCCAGAAGCCGAGAAAGTACAGAAAGTGGCGGAGGTATCGGCTTTTGATTTCCTTTTGAAGGGGGGGGTATTTTTAATTCCAATTGTACTATTATTGTTCTATACGCTATATGTTATTATAGAACGTTTTTTGTACATCCGTCGCACCACCAAATTCGATGCTAAACTTGTTTCGAGCATTCGTCCTCATTTGGCGAAAGCATCTTATAAAGACGCATTGGCTATGGTACAAAGCAATGATACAGCCTATGGTATGGTATTAAAAGAAGGCATCGCAAGTACGGATTCCGACGCAAACCAAGCGCAAGTGGAATCGAATATGGAAAAGGTTGCAAACATCGAAATTGGCAAAATGGAAAAGAACTTAGGGCATCTGGGTTTAATTGCAGGAATTGCCCCAACACTTGGATTTATTGGAACCATTTCAGGAGTAATAAAAATCTTTTATTCGATTTCTATCACCGAAAATGTATCCATTGGAAATATCTCGGGTGGATTGTATGAAAAAATGATTTCTTCGGGTGCAGGCTTGGTTGTTGGAATTATAGCCTACTCAGGGTACCATTTGCTCAATGCCCTCATCGATGCTTATGCGTTGAGAATTCAACAACTCAATTTAGAATTTATTAAATCTTCCCAATCCGCCTCCTAAATCATGGCCATCAAACGAAATAAACGTTTTCACATGGAGGTTGCCACGGGAGCCTTGAGTGACATCATGTTTTTTTTGCTATTGTTCTTTTTAATTATTTCCACCCTTGCAAATCCCAATGTGATCAAAGTTCCGTTACCAGAATCAAAAACAACATCCAAAACCAATAAACAGCACTTAACTTTAACCGTTACCGAAGAAAAAAAATACTATTTAGATAAAGACGAGGTAGCCTTTGATCAACTGGAAGCAGCGTTGATTCAAAAAACGCAACAACTTAATGATAATACAGTCGTTCTGCGAATCCCGTATGATGCACCAGTTCAGGAATTAGTGGACTTACTGCGCATTGGAATGGATAACAACTTAAAGGTGATTATTGCCACGAAAGGAGGAAATTAAACCAACGGGGCAGGTTAAATAAGGCGGTTTTCCAAGTAGCGGACGATCCAATGTAATTTATTGGCATACCTATAGCTTTGAGAGATGAAATACATGCATGGGGCATTAGCAGCCAATAAAATCAACAAGAACCAAGGATTAAAATAATAACACAAGCTAAGAACTCCCAAGAATAGGCTCGTTACTAAATATCCCAAAGATTGGCGGATAGCCTTTTGTTCAAGAAACAACAACGTTTTGAATTCATTAATAAAAGTTCGTTTATCAAAACAATTCAACGAATCAAAATACTCCATGAAGGTGGCATGCTGCAGAATAGTGCTTATTAACTTAGGGATATGTTCCATAAAAAAGGGGGTATTTTAATTGGATATACTATGAGAGAAAAGTTCAACTTGCTTTCGCAAGTTGAACCATTACGAGGTGAGTACCCTTTTCAAGAAGCCCCCAAATCTCTTCGAAATACTGCAGATTCGTAATAGAATAAAAAGCCTTTTGAAGGTTGTTTTGATCTTTTAGGATTTTTAAAAAGCGGAAACTTCCATCGCGATTTACCTGGAAAACAACTAAAATTCCAGGCTGTTTAGGGAGCAAACGTACATTTTTACTCCACTGTTCGAAGGAACGTTTCTTATTCGGTAGATTTTTATAATTCAAACCAACTTGATTAGGAATGTTCGAGGTCATAGCTACCCGATTTCGAATCATTGAAAAATAGATTTCAGATCCCGGGACGGTTTTCAATTTTGTCATAATACGGTGAATTAAAGATGAATAAAAATAATGTTGGTAAGGGCCATAGTGTACCAACCAATAATTCAAAGAACGCTGGCTTCAAAGAACAAAGCCGAGTTAAGCCAAGGTTTTTAGCTTATTTATTCACATAATTTGAGGAAAAGAAAACCGAATTGGTTATGACATATTTTAAATATAAAAAAAATATTTAGAAAAAACAATGGAGGCATCGAAAATAAAAAAACCCTGACACTGCGGTCAAGGTTTTAGATGTGGTACCTCCAGGAATCGAACCAGGGACACAAGGATTTTCAGTCCTTTGCTCTACCAACTGAGCTAAGGTACCCTCCCATATTAGGACTGCAAATTTAGACAATTTATCAAACTTGCCAAACATTTTGGGGAGTTTGCTCGAGATTAGGAACCGAAGTAACCTTTTGGCTCCAGGTTGCTGACCCTTTTCCTTATCTTTGATTTATGAACAACCAAGTTCTTGTAATCGATGGAGGGAATACCCACTTAAAACTCGGCTGGTTTGTGGACGGAACCCTAACCAAGCTGCTTCGGGCAGAAAATATGTTGCACCTTGAAGGGGAATTAACGTTAGAAATTCCGATTGCCTTAGCCAATGTAGGAAGTTTCGGCCTGGATGCTTACCTCAAAGAAAAAGGATTTTCATGGATAGATATTACCCTTCCTCAACTATTACCATTTAAGCACCATTACAAAACTCCCTCAACGCTTGGAATTGACCGAGTGTGCAATATGGCTGCTGTCTACATGCTTCATCCCAAACGCAATGTTCTTGTAATGGACTTAGGCACTTGCCTTAAAATCGATTTTATGGATGCCTATGGGGTTTACCGAGGAGGCACCATTTCACCGGGTTGCTCCATGCGTTTTAAAAGCCTCCATCATTACACGGCCCACTTACCTTTACTAACCGCAGAAAAGTCCTGGGGGTTGGCTGGAAAATCAACACATGAGAGCCTTATATTCGGAGTAATGGGCGGCATACAAGCAGAACTTGAATTCAATATGGAAGCCTATGCGAAAGTAAATCAAGATTTAATCGTTTACCTTACCGGTGGAGATGCGCATTATTTTGATTTCGGACAAAAAAAGAGCATCTTTGTGGACGAAAATTTAACCCTTAAGGGGATTTATGCATTATACCGTTTCCAAAATTCTTAGCCTCACCATTCTAGTATTATCTGCGGTATATGGTTATGCCCAACAAAGTGTTTCGCATCCCCTGACCTCTTATGGCATTGGTGACTATCAACTTCAAGATCATGGCATTTATTCAGCCATGGGAAATACTCCTATTCCTTTCATTGATTCTGCGCAACTTAACTTTTTAAATCCAGCTACTTACTCTGCCTTGAGCAACGGAAACACGCTATTTTCCTTGGGGGTAAATCAACGGACTTCCATATTCACTCAAGGTTCCGAACGATTAGTTCGTTCAACAGGCAACATAAATCACCTCGTTCTTGGGTTTAAAATAAAAAAACGCATGGGAATAGCCTTAGGTTTTACCCCTTATGCTGCGAAAGGGTATTATTTAAGCGAGAAAATCTACACAGGTTACGACTCTATTAAAAACAGTTACGAAGGATCGGGCTACATCAACCGCGTGTTCTTGGGTTATGCTTATGCTCCGATTCAAACGAGAAATACTTTTTTGAGTTTGGGAATAAATGCGGGATTTCTATTCGGAGGAATGCGCGATCAACGAAGCAGTCAACTTGTCCAGGGAACAACGGTTTCTGGAGGCTTGTATCGAGAAGATTTGCACGTTAAAGCATTAAACTTGGAAATAGGGATAGCATATGCCCAACGAATTGGCAACCGATATGAAATAAAGTTGGGAGGATTTTATTTGCCGAATTCACCCCTTAATGGAACCTTCAATCAGATACTATACAGTGCCTCTAATTTAAACGCTCCATCCACTTACCAAGCCTTGTATTCAAAAGACTTTACCGGGCAAATCCTTCAAGGGCAGCGCTTCTCCTTCGGCTGTTTGAATCAACTTAATTTAAGGGAAAGATCACGAAATAACAAAACAAATCATCCTGTACTCAGCCTCTCCTTGCAATATTCTCTGCAATCCACGAACAGTTATAAATTCTCAGGAAGCATCTATGACTCCATTCAACATTCTTCCGGAGCAACGCAACTTTTGAATGTGGGTATGGAGTATAGGCCTGAACGTTTCCTCTTTGAGAATCTATCATCCTTGGGTTTTTTCGATAAATTCGCCTACCGTATAGGAGCATATTATGGAATGTTGCCTTATTATGATAATAATGGAAGTCCTTTTAAAGCTCGAGGATTGACGGTTGGAATCGGAATTCCTTTGTTAGCCCAACAATCGCTGTCCTCGATAAACTTTTCCTGCATCATTGGTCAGCGTGGGACCTTCAAAGAAAGTTCAATCATGGAAAAATTTGTAACCATTCAATTAGGAGCTGTACTTGCACCAGCAGGATTTGAACGATGGTTCAGAAAAAGAAAAATGGATTGATGAAACGCGTTTTCTTTATTTCAATGCTCACGCTAATTTTTGGGAGCTGTGTAAATAACATGGAGGAAGTTAAACGGATAAGCTTCAGCAAAAATAGTCCAGACGAAGTAATGGTTCATTTCACCATGCATTACAGTGAAGGCGGATTGGCACGTGTCAAAGTGTATGCGGCCTATTCAGAAAGTTTTCGAAATCCTGAACATATCACCCATTTACGGGACAGTTTAAGGGTTACTTTTTACTCCGAAAAAGGAAATGCCATTTCGACATTAACCGCTAAATATGGTCGAATTAACCATTTAAAAAACGAAATAATCATTGAAGATTCTGTGCGATTTTATCATTTTGAAAAACAACAATTACTCAAAACCGAACGTTTGTTATGGAATCAGTCGGATAGCTCCATTAGTACCGAGAAATCGGTCTATATTACGAGCCCAAAAGGTCAGTTTAATGGAAAAGGGCTTAAGGCAAAACAAGATTTCAGCGAATACGTAATTTTACATCCCGAAGGAACGATTGTTATTGAAAACGAAGATGAATTTAAATAAAATTTAATGAAAATATACAATATTATTATGTCCTACTTTTGGATGGTGGTAGCACTTGGTAGCTTTGGAGTGGTGACCTATAATGGAATTACGTTGGGTTTTGATCGCTGGGCAAGTTATTATGTTTTTACCGCGATTGCCCTTGGAATGTTTTTTATGAAAAAATGGATGATGAAACGCACAGAACAACATCAGGCCTATCTGCGTGAACAAGCCGATAAAAACAAGAGAAACTTGTAACAATTTCCACTTTTATTTGTATACTTCCTGTGCGAGACACTCTCTTTTTATTTTCCGTTTTTTGTGTACTTTTTGCCCAAGGTCAACGGTTTTTAAAGGGCACGGTAAAAGACAAAGATCAACACAACATCCCTTTCGCCAAAATTTACGTTAAAAACGATCCCTCTTTACGCACTGTATGCGATATTAACGGTTATTATGAAATGGGATTGATGCCCGGGGAATATTACCTTGTAGTATCAGCGGTTGGATACGAGGATCGCGAGTTTTACCTTGGAATGAGTGATGCCAACATGACCAAGGATTTTCAACTTTACCCACCTAACCTTAAAACAGTTGAAGATGTGGTCGTTTCGGTTAAAAAATCAAACCCAGGAAGAGAAATCATGCTGAAGGTGGTAAACAAACGTGATAGCATCAACCCATGGAATCGTCCGCACAAGGTAGCCGTATACATCAAGGCCACGGAAAAATTGGACTTCAAAAAAGGGAATAAATCGAAGAATAAAGAGGAAGACGAACCCAACTTTGATGAAAAAGAAGACAGCTTGCTCAAATCTATGAACCTAGTTGAGGTACAGATAGATAGGTCTTTTGCTCCTCCCAACAAAGTAAAAGAAGTTCGAAACGCCTATGATTTACATGGTAACGGAAAAAATTTATACTATACTACCACCGTAAAAAGCAATTTCAATTTTTTTGAAAACCTACTATATCTCAATGATCTTCACGAAACACCCATCAGCTCACCGATTTCGATTCCTGGAATTCTTTCCTACCGCTATCGATTAGAAGAAAAATACGAAGAGAAAGGTCGTATGATTTCAAAAATCAAGATCATTCCTAGGAATACGGCAACCACCACTTTGGAAGGCTATATTTGGGTCATTGATTCTGTATGGTTGGTTCAAAAACTTTCACTCACCATGAACAAAGGTAATTTACTCATCTACGATCATTTTCAAATCGATCAAGAGTTCCTTCATCCGGGAGACTCACTATGCGTTCTAGCAAAGCAAATGCTCACCTACGGTGTCAAGTATAAAAATGAAACCTCCCGGGCAAGCACCGTAGCTTTGTTCAGCAATTACAACTTCCTCCCTAATTTTCCCTCCAAATATTTTACCACGGAATTAGCGGTAACAGAGCAAAGCGCCTATGAAAAAGACAGCAGCTATTGGAATGAGGTTCGAGGGCTTGGTTTGAGCGATGAAGAAAGCCGTTATATCTTCATGAAAGACAGCATCGAAGAAGCTCACAACAAAAAAGAATACCTCGACTCGGTTGATGCAGTATTTAATAAAATCACTTTTTTGAAGGTGCTTTGGTTTGGAGTAGATTTTCGAAACCGAGCCAAAAAACGGCAGTTTTCTTATGGATCATTGGTGGATCTCATCCAACCCATAGGTATAGGAGGGCCGCGCATCGCCCCGAATTTTGGCTATTTCAAAAAGTGGAATGATCAACGAACGTATGACTTTTACCTGCGGTCTTCCGTTGGTTTTTTAAATAAAGATCCCAAGGGGGTTATTTGGAACCGTTACCGTTTTAATCCCTTTCATCTAGGGGATATTACCGCGTCTATCAGCCATGAATTCGATGTGATTCGAGGATACGACGCCATTACCCAGATTTACCGTCGAAATAATTTCATTCAATCCAATCAACTGAAGGTTGGGGTCAATTATGAACTGTTCAACGGCTTTTATGCGGGAGCAGAAATCAGTTTCGCAGACCGTCAAAGCTTGAAAAACTTTGAATTCTTAAAAATAGCCGACAGCTTTATCCCCAACGACAGCGCTTTAGCCTTTGATCCGTACGTTGCCAGTTTGTTGTCCTTGGAATGCTCCTATATTCCACAACAAAAATACATGCGTGAACCCAACCGAAAAGTGGTGTTAGGTTCAGCTTGGCCTACCTTTAGTGTTTATTATAAAAAAGGCGTCAAAAACCTGTTGAAAAGTGCCATAGATTATGATTATCTCAGTTTTGATATAGTCCAAAATTTTAAGTTAGGACTTTTGGGTAATAGCAGCTATCGATTAGCCACGGGTACCTTTTTAACTTCACGTGAGGTACGCGAACCGGATTTACGTTATCAACGTCGTTCGGATCCTATTTGGTTTTCCAATCCTTTATATTCCTTTCAAGGACTCGATACCACTTTACCGACCAAACAATGGGTGCATGAGGCCCACTTTGTGCACCACGACAACGGCGCCATACTGAATAAAATTCCTTTCATGAAAAAAACGCGAATTGGCCTGGTAGTCGGGGCAGGAGCCATGTATGTTCAGGAGCATGATTACCAACATTACGAAATTTTAGCCGGGTTGGAACGCAATTTCAAGTTATCACGCCGTAGATTACGGATTGGAATTTATGGATGTGCATCTGATGGAAACAAAACCAACCCTCGCTTAGATTACAAAATTTCCTTCGCCATACTTGATGATCGCAGCATGAAGTGGAATTTCTAATCGTTGGATGAAGCCTTTTTGAATCGCCATGTAAATATATTTTTACGTTGAATCCAAATCAAGAAAGCTACCCCAACCGAAATACAAGAATCCGCCACATTCCATATCGCAGGAAAAACAGGTTTACCCGCCAGCCAAGGAATCCAAGAAGGCCAGTAAGCATCGAATTGAAACATATCCACTACATTTCCATACAAAAATCCTTTCTGACGAACTTCAACCGGGTAACTGAATCCGTATTGTGAGCAGTTCATTTTAATGCCGCTGCCCACCATTTGATTAAACGAGTCGCAGGGGTTAAAAGGAAAAAGAAAATCGTAAAACATAGAATCCAATAAATTCCCTGTCGCGCCTGCCAATATCATGGTTAGTGCTACGAGCTGAAACATTTTTATCCCTTTTTTTATTTCCAACAAGATATAATAGGTTATTCCACCGATCGCAAGGATTCTAAACACACTGAGCATGATTTTCCCCCAAGCCGAGGACCATAAGGTTGTTCCAAAAGCCATACCTGGATTTTCAATATAATGTAAAGCAAACCAATGACCAAAAAGATAACGGGTTTCGTTTGGTTGGAATTGGTATTTGATGTAAAGTTTTAACGCCTGGTCTAGGACCATTAGCCCCAAGAGCAACCCTATGAGCGTCCAATGCTTCCTGTTCACGGGTTATTTTGTGCATTTTTAGCGTCAATGCTCATGGTAGCGTGAGGAACCAATCGTAAACGCTCTTTAGGAATCAGTTTTCCGGTTATTCGGCAAATTCCATAGGTTTTGTTTTGAATTCTAACCAGAGCAGCTTGAAGGTTTTGAATAAATTTCTCTTGTCTTGCCGCTAATTGCGCCACTTCCTCCCGTGAAAGCGTATCCGATCCGTCTTCCATCATGTTAAACGTTCTTCCTGTGTCATCCGTTCCATGGTTATCGCTTAAAGAGAGGGAATTTTTTAGCAAATTATAATCAATTTTTGCGTCTTCTAATTTCTTGTTGATCAATTCTTCGAATTCTTTAAGCTCTGCTTCAGAATATTGTGTTTTTTCATTTGCCATAGTACCACATTTCAAGGAGGTCAAATATATAAAAATATCAAAAACTTAATACGTATAAAAAAACTAATTTCCATGTCCTATGCTTTTTTTACCTTCGTAACATGCTGCGTCTTTTCAATGACAACAAGCCCTATGTGCTATTTATCCTTCCTTTAATTTTAGGGGCCTACTATGCACAGCATCTCTTGCTCGAAAAAACAACAACCTCCAGGGAAATTTCCATGGGATTGTGGGGATCGTTTCAACTGAATCCACAAACCATGGTGGGATGGCTAATTTTGGGGTTCCTTTTGCAACTTTTCGCAGCCATCGCGATTAATTATGTGTTTAATGAAGCGAATTTCCATGAACGAAATAATTATATTCCCTCCCTTTTAAGCCTTACCCTATCAGCCGCTTTTATGCATTTCTATTCGTTCAACGGTATATTCCTCGCTATGATGGGCGTTCTACTAGCGTTTAATCAACTCCTTCAATTGGATCAAAATATCGCCGGAGGAAAATCCCTGTTCAATGCATCCTTTTTTTATTGCCTTGCAGCGAGTATTTTTCCACCGTTGTTGCTTGGCCTTCCCCTAATCTATTTTCTGAGCTTAATCTTTCGCCCTTTTTTCCTTCGTGAATTAGGCTCTTTTATGCTCGCCATTCTTTTGGTCGGCTTTTATCTTTTCTCCTTTCGCACCTATGTTGAACTTCCTGGATTTTGGGAAGATTTCAGTTCTTTTTTTACCCCTACAAACCTTTCCATTCACCATGGCAGCTTCTTGGTTTTCTACTTAATCCTTATGCTTTTGAGTATAGTGGCCTTGAGTTATTTGTGGAATTCATTCACCAACCGAAGCAAGAAGGAAATACAACTCCTGATTGGGTATTTATTTGCCTTGAATATTTCCTTTTTATTTAATCTATCAACCGCTGCTGGAATTGCGATGCCCATTCTGGTCCATATAGGAACTTTTTCCTTTTTACATCAAAAGTTTCGTCGGATTTCCTACGTGCTCACTTATGCCGCCATTGTGTTTATTTTCACAAAGTTTCTTCTTATATACTAATCCACGTGCGCTCAAAATAATACCTTTGTAACAAACAATTCATCCTATGAAATTGGGTATTATAACGTTTCCAGGTTCCAACTGCGACCAAGACATGTTTTATGTTTTACAGGAACTTTTGGGCCAGCAGGTGGTTTCCTTATGGCATAAGGATACAGATTTACAGGGCGTTGATGTCGTGGTACTACCCGGAGGATTTTCCTACGGAGACTACCTTCGCTCAGGAGCTATTGCCAAATTTTCGCCCATCATGCAAGAAGTGGTGAGGCACGCATCCAACGGAGGTATTGTCATCGGCATCTGCAACGGATTCCAAATTCTTACCGAGTGCGGTTTGTTGCCTGGAGCGCTCTTGCACAACGAACAACGCACCTTTATTTGCAAAAATTGCTACATCACCCCAACCACTACCTCCAGCATGTTAACCTCAGCCATGCAGCTCGGGGAGGCCTACAAAATACCCATCGCCCATGGAGAAGGCAGGTACTA
>Ga0214923_10008474_pt1 | contig 10928 bp, 8 predicted proteins | sample LL1510_MetaG_FD_177993 | JGI IMG/M metagenome (GOLD analysis project Ga0214923, IMG submission 177993) | Freshwater microbial communities from Lake Lanier, Atlanta, Georgia, United States - LL-1510 | ecosystem: Environmental > Aquatic > Freshwater > Lake | place: USA: Georgia | collected 2015-10-15
GATCACCGGCGCGTGGATCGTGGTCTCCGCGGGTGCGGCGGCTGCCACGGCGGTGGACTCGGAACCGCGTTGGGAATGGTCCGCGACGGGAGTGGACTGCGACACGCTTTCCGGCCGCACGGTCACCTCGGCCGGCACCTCGGCCGGAGCCCAGAGATCGGTCTGCGGGGCCGGGACGGAGGCCGGTGCCGTCGCCGCGGTGGTCGCGGTGGTCGCGGTGGTCGCGGCGGCGAGTTGGCCGTTCCCTACCGTCGCCGCTTTCACGAGCTGGATGCTCAGGATCGGCTGGCCCTCGCGGATGGAGTGTTTGAGCACCATGCCGTCGAATGAGTCACGCGGCCGCAAGGCCGCCGCCGGCAGCATCGCCTTGGGCCAATCGCGCAGGGCGACGTCCCACACGGTCAGGGGAGTGCCCTGCGGCAGGCTGCGGAGGGCCACGAAGATCGGCTCGCTCTCGACCCGCGGTTGCCGCTGTGCGAGATGCACGTCGAGCGTGCGGTTCAGCCCCACCGCCGCTGCCGCACCGGCGAGGAACGCGGCGGCAAACACGGTCGTCGCCTTCGGTCGCTGCGAGCGGTCCGCCGGACGTCGATCGGATCTCGTGGCGGTCATGAGCGGACTTCCCTGGCTGGGTTCCGTCGGCCCGAGCGACCGACGGTCATTTGGAGATCGACCGATTCACCGTCGCGCGGTCACCCTGGCGTGCGCCAAGTGCTTCGTCTGCTCAGGTTCCGCATTCTGCCGCGCGGCGGCAGTTGGTCGACCGCAAGGTCGGCTCAGTTTTCCACATCCGCGGGCGGGATGGAGGAGTCGGGTGCCGGTTCGCTGAATAACGGATCGGTCGGGCGGCCATCGGGCCGGATCGCGAGCAGCCGGCGACCGCGGTGCGTCGCGTGATTGCCGAAGAACGCGTCACCCACGGTCGACGATGCGTCCCCTGCGGGCCCGAGAAGCAGCGTGCTCCCCTGCGGAATCACCGTCGCGATGGCCAGCCGTGTGACCGGCCGCCGCTTCTGCCCGGTCTCGAGGCGAAAAGCGCCCTCTGCGCCGACCCATGCCCGTTCGAGCGGCCCGTGCTTCACCGTGGGCACGAGCTCGATGCCTATGCGTCCATCATCCGCCGGCCACGCCTTGAGCGCGAAGCAGGTGGTGGCGTCTCGATAGGTGTCGCCCCTCACTTCGGTGCCGTCGTGCTCCAGGATGATGAGTTCGGCGAGGCCGGCGGCCGCGATCAGCTCGTTGTCGCGGCCGGGGAGAAGTCTGAGAAAACGCCGCGTGACCGCGGGCCGATCGGCCTCCGCGGGGGGGAGGTCGGTGGCCTGGGCCACCCCGACCGGTGCAAGCCGGGCTGCGAGCGCCGGCGGCAAGGGGCCCGTTACGACTCCCACCCGCAGGCCGTTCGCGGCAAGCCGCCGGCGCAGGGCATGATCGAATGCCTGCTCGTCGGCGAGCTTCCACAGCTCATCCTCCCAGCCGGCGTCGTGCTCGTCCATGCGGGCGAAGACAACCTCGAGGGGCAGGGTCTTCGGGGCGGGCTTGCGCACCGCCGCCCGGGCAGCCTGCAGCGGCTCCCCCTGTGGCCAGGGCCAGCCGTCGTCGGTCACGAGGGCGAACCGGCAGCCGGCCAGCGCACAGGCGCAGGCCGCCGCGCACGCGACCTTGCTCGAGGCTCGGCGCATTGCCGCTGGGCTCCTTCAGATACGAGGACGGGCAAAACCGGGCGAAAGGGGCGAGGAGGGTAGCGGCCGCCGCCGCGCCGGGTCAACGCCAGCGGTCGGCGTTTCTCGTGGGGCAACCGTCCCGGTTGCCGGTCCGGCCTCGACTCTCGGCAAGCGAGACGCTTGCCCCACCTTACGCCGAGACTGCCTTCACCGCGTTGGTGAACATCGCCAGGCCCGCGCCCGCCGCGCCGGCGTCGAGCCGGCCGTTCCAAGCCGGGTGCTGCGTGGCGTCGATGAACCGTTCCGGGTGCGGCATGAGGCCGAACACACGGCCCGTGGCGTCGCAGGCGCCCGCCACGTCGGCCTCGGCGCCGTTCGGATTCGTCGCCCGGCCGGCCGGGTCGGCCGCGTAGCGCAGCACGAGCTGGCCGGCGGTGTCGAAAGCCTCGAGATCACCGCTCGATGCGGCCACGAACCGGCCCTCACCGTGCGCGATCGGCAGGTCGAAGGGCGTGTCGAGCCCGTGGAGAAACGGGCACTTCGAGCCGCGCACCGCCAGCCGCACCCAGCGGTCGATGAATTGCCCGGTGCGGTTGTGCGCGAGGGCGGCCCGCGGGCGGCCCTCTGCATCGGCCAGGAGCAGCCCGGTCTGGAGCAGCACCTGGAAGCCGTTGCAGATGCCGAGCACGAGGCCGCCGCGGTCGCGGAAGGATCGCAGCGCGTCGCCGAGCCGCAGCGCGAGCTCGAGCGCGAAGATTCGGCCGCTGGCGATGTCGTCGCCGTATGAGAACCCGCCGGGGAGGCAGAGGATCTGCACATCGTCGAAGAGCGCGGGCTTCTCCGCGAGGGCCCGCACGTGCACGCGGCGGGCGATGGCCCCGGCCCGCTCGAAGGCATGGGCCGTCTCGTGGTCGCAGTTGGTGCCCGGGGCACGCAGGACGAGGGCGCGGGGCGAGAGCATCAGCCGGCGCTCCTTTCGCCGCTCGATGAACCGCCGCGCCACGCGCGGGCCAACTGCTCCACCGCCACGGTCGCGGTCGTGCCCGCGGCCGTGATCTCGACCGCAGGCTCGGCGCGCACCGCGCCGAGCCAGGCCCACGGCACGCCCCGCATCGCGGATGCAAAATTTTCGCCGGCCTGCGCGGGCACGGCGCAGAGAAACCGGCCCGGCGTCTCGGTGAATGCGACCGCAAGGGGCTGCATCGCTGCGGCCGCGGCGATCTCGGCAGGCACGGCGTCGAGGTCGACGGTCGCCCCGAGCCCGCCGCCGATCGCCATCTCGGCGAGGCCCGCGAGCAGGCCGCCATCGGAGCAATCGTGGCAGCTCGCGAGCACGCCGGCGCGATGGGCCGACGCGATCGCGCGGAACACGGCGCGGCAGGCGGCCGCATCGACGCTCGGCACGTGGCCGCCGGCGACGCGGCCGGTAAGCTCGAGCTGGCTGCCGGCGAGGGCGTCGCGCGAGAGGCCCACGATCGCGAGGCGGTCGCCGGGCCGCTTGAGATCGGGCGTGACGACCCGCTTCACGTCGTCGAGCTGCCCCATGGCCGTCGCCAGGAGCGTGGGCGGGATCGAGAGTTCGCGGTGTCTGCCGGCGGAGTCCGTCCAGGCAAAGACGTTGTTGAGGCTGTCCTTGCCGCTCACGAAGGGCGCCAGAAACTCGATGGCCATGTCGTGGCAGCCGCGGCAGGCCTCCACGAGCGTGCCGAGCGACTCAGGCCGGCGGGTGTCGCCCCAGCAGAAGTTGTCGAGCAGCGCGATGCGATCAGGATCGGCGCCCGCGGCCACGACGTTGGCGATCGCCTCCACGATCGCGCCGGCCGCCATCTGATAGGGATCGCGGGTGCCGAGCCGGTGGCGGATGCCGACGCCGAGCGCGATGCCACGGTCGCGACCGAGCACGCCGCGGATCACGGTGCCATCGGCGGGGCCGCCGCCGGGGCCGAGGAGCGGCTTCACGACGCTCGCTCCCTGCACCTCGTGGTCGTATTGCCGGATGATCCATTCCTTGCTTGCGACATCGGGCAGGGCGAGCACGTCGAGCAGCGTGGCTCCGAGGTCGCCGGCCGCGGCGGTCCAGCGCACGGGCTCGGCCGGCGGCGGCACGAACCTTGACTCGAGCCGGAGTTTCGGCCGGCCCTCGTGGAGGAAGTGGCAGTCGAGTTCGCCGGCCGTGCGGCCTTCCCAGCGGAGAACGAGGCGACCCGATCCGGTGAACGTCCCGATCGCCGTGGCCTCGACGCCCTCGGCGGCTGCCACTTGCGAAAGCTTTTCCCAATCGCCGGGCGGCACGGCGAGCACCATCCGCTCCTGCGCCTCGGAGATCCACACTTCCGTGGCTGAGAGTCCGTCGTACTTGAGCGGTACCTTCTCGAGGTCCACCGTGGCGCCGAGCGATGCGCCCATCTCGCCGATGGCGCTCGAGAGCCCGCCGGCGCCGCAGTCGGTGATCGCGTGGAAGAGCTTCTGCCGCGCGGCCTCGAGCACGAAGTCGGTGAGCGTTTTCTCGTGGATCGCATGGCCGATCTGGACGGCGCCGCCCGACTGCGTCTCGCTCGCGCTCGAAAGCTCGATGCTCGAAAAGGTCGCGCCGTGGATGCCGTCGCGGCCGGTGCGGCCGCCGGCCACGACCACCAAATCCCCGGGCTGCACCGCCGCCTCGGCCGAGCCGCGCGGCATGATGCCGACGGTGCCGCAGAACACGAGCGGATTGCAGAGATAGCCGGGGTCGTAGGCAACGGCGCCGGCGATCGTGGGGATGCCCATGCGGTTGCCGTAATCGCGCACGCCCGCCACCACGCCCGCGAGCAGCCGGCGCGGATGGATCACGCCCGGCGGCAGGTCGGCGGCCGGCGTGTCGGGCGGGCCCACGCAGAACACGTCGAGGTTCGCGATCGGCTTCGCGCCGAGGCCCGTGCCGAGCACGTCGCGGATCACGCCGCCGAGCCCCGTGGCGGCGCCGCCGTAGGGCTCGATGGCCGAGGGGTGGTTGTGCGTCTCCACCTTCACGCAGATGTCGTGGTCGCCGTCAAACCGCACGACCCCCGAGTTGTCGCGGAACACGCTCACGCACCAGTCCTTGGCCCCGAGCCGCTCCCGGATAGTGCGCGTGGCGGCGAACACCGTTTCCTTGAGCAGGTTGTCGTAGCGGGCCCTGCCCGCCGGCCCCTCGTGGTCGACGGGGCTGCCGAGCGTCTTGTGGCAGCAGTGCTCGCTCCAGGTCTGGGCGATCGTCTCGAGCTCGATCTCGAACGGATCGCGGCCGAGCGTACGAAAGTGATCGCGGACGGCGGCGAGCTCGCGCGGCGTGAGGGCGAGCGACCGCTCCCGGCTGAGCTTCGCGAGCGTGGCGTCGTCGAGGCCGTCGAGCCGCACCGATTCCTGCGCGAACGTCCACGGCCGCCCTCCCGCGAGCGTCGTGAGCGCGAGCGGCCCGATGACGACGTCGTGGATCGCCTCGCTCGCCAGCAGTTTCCAAGCCAGCCGCTCCGCGGCCGCCGCATCGATTGCGGGCAGCCAGTATTTGCGCACACTCCGCACTGCGGTCGGCCGCACCCCGAGAAGCGCGAGCGCCTCGCAGGCGCTTTGCCCGGCAGGATCGGTCACACCTGCCCGCGGCAGCACGTGGAGCGCGGTCGGCAGCCCCGTGGGCCCGGCAAGGAGCGCTGGGTCGCCGACCTCCGCGAGCGTGAACGACTCGGTGACCGGGTCGGTGAGCAGGCGGGCGGCGAGTCGCTCGGCATCGGCCCGGGAGATGTCTCCCTCGATGAGCCAGCCCGCGGACGTGCGGGCCTGTGTGCAGCCCACGATGCCGAGCTCGGCGGCGCCGGCCACGACGGCCCGGGCGGCGTGGTCGCCGTCGGCCTCGCGCAGCGAGACGTCAACCTCCCACAGCATCGCGGTGTTCCTTGGCGGCTGCGAGGAGGGCCACGAGCTTGCGTCGATCGCCCTTCTCGAGGGCCGCGAGCATCTTCTCGGTGGCGGCGGCGACGCGCGACAGCGCCTTGGCCACGAACGGCGCGTTGTCGAGGAGGATGTCGGCCCACAAGTCCGGGTCGCCGGCGGCGATCCGCGTGGTGTCGCGCCAGCCGCCGGCCGTGAGTTGCATCGCCTCAGGCGGCGTGGCGGCGGCGAGCGCCGCGGCGATCATGTGGGGCGCGTGGCTCGTGGCCGCGAGCAGGCGGTCGTGATCCTTCGGCGGCATCATGAACACCGTGGCCCCGAGCGCCGCCCAGAATCCTCCCACGGCCTCGCCGTCGGCGGCGGGAGTGGACTTTCCAGGTGTGACGACCGTGACCCTGCCGGTGAACAGGTCGGCGGCGGCCGCCGCCGGCCCGCGCCGGTGGCTGCCGGCGATCGGATGGGCGGCCACGAAGCGGCCGCGGCGCGTGCGCCGCCGCTTCTCCCAGGCGGCGACGATCGAGACCTTCGTGCTGCCGGCATCGGTGAGGAGCGTGCCGGGCCGCACCGCCGCGTCGGCGGCATTGAGCAGGCCGGGGATCGACGCCACACCGGTGGCGACGACGACGATGTCGGCCTCCGCGGCGGCGCCGGAGAGGTCGGTGGTCGTTTCCGTGACGGCCCCGAGCCGCTTCGCCTCGGCAAGCGACGCGGCGGAGCGACCGACGCCGATCACGCGGGCCGCCAAGCGGCGCGCCCGGAGCGCGAGGCCGACCGATCCACCGATCAGGCCCACGCCGATGATGGCGACGGTTGGCCAGTGCGGTTTCGGGGTGGCGGAGGACATGGCGGGTTTTTAGCAGATGGGCCCGCGGTGTGTTAGAAGGAGCCGGAATCGCTCGGCTGACGGAATCGAGATGCTTGTACGCCGCCACCTGCCCGACGCTTTCCTCGCCGACATGCTCGGCCGGCTGGCGACGGCGCTCGGGGCGGGCATCGACCTGCGCCGGGCCTGGGCGGGCGAGACGGCACGGGCACCAAAGAGATGGCGGCCGGCGATGGACGCGGTGGCCAGGGCGCTCACAGACGGGGCCGGCCTCGGAGCCGCGCTCGCCGCCGCGGGGGCGGCGTTTCCGCCGTTCGTGCGCGGCATGGTCGCGGTCGGCGATGAGACGGGCCACGAGCCCGAGACGCTCCGCGACGTCTCCGAGACCCTCCGCGCCGGCATCCGGGCACGGCGCGCGCTGCGGCAGAGCCTCGCTCAGCCGGCGTTCCAACTCATCGTGGCGGTGATCGTGGTCGGGATCCTGATCTTCATCGCCGGGCTGCTCCGCGACGCGGCGGGCCGGCCGATCGATCTCCTCGGCACCGGACTTGCCGGGCCTGAAGGGCTCGTGAAATACCTCGCGATCCTCGCGGCCCTCGCCGCCGCCGTTTGGATTGGAGCACGATCGATCGCGTCGCGCTGGCGCGGCGGCGGGCTCGTCAGGCGGCTCGTGTCGCTCGTGCCCGTCGTCGGGCCGGCCGCGAGTGCAGCCGAGGCAGCGGCGTGGTGCCGGGCCGCCAGTCTCGCGAGCGCGGCTGGGCTTCCCGCGGGCCGGCTCGTGGCGCTCACCGCGGTTGTCGCCCCGGGACTCGCGCTCGATGCCGACGCGGTGGAAGAAACGTTGCGTGGTGGAGCAACGCTGGCAGATGTGCTCCACGGCTCGGGGCGGTTTCCGCGCCGGCTCGTGGAGACGGTCGACGTGGGGGAACTGACGGGCACGACCGCGGAGACGCTCGGCCGACTGGCCGACGACTTCGACGACGAAGCACGGCGCGGGCTCGCGGCTGCGGCCCGGGGAGCGGGGTTTCTCGTGTGGCTTGCGGTCGCGGGCCTGATCGCCCTTGTCGTGTTCCGGATTTTTTCGTCCTATCTGGGCATGATCCAGGACGCCGCCAAGGGAATCTGATGGCACGGCAACACGCTCAGTTTGCAGGAATGCTCGTCGCCTGCACGGCGTGCCTGACCAGCGCGGCCGCGGCCCAGTCGACGTCGGTGCCGGCGAAGACGCAGCAGGAGACGATGGCGGAGCGCGGGTATGTGCGCTACCGCGGGGCCTGGCGCACGGCCCAGGAGATCGAGCTTCTCGAGCGGGCGGAGCGAGCGCACCTCGCCCGCGCCGAATGGAAGAGCCGCCTCGAGCGACTGCGCCGCCGGCTCGATGAGCCGGCGCAGGCGGAGCGGGCAGCCGAGGAGATCGCCGAAATCGCCGATCCCGCGGCCGTGCCGGCGCTCGGGGCGGCGGTCGCTGCCGACCGGGTGGTCAGGGCCCGGGCGCTTTTTCTCCAGGCGCTCGCCCGCATCAAGTCGGGTGACGCGACGGCCGCGCTGATGGCCGTGGCAGTCGATCATGCCGACCCCGAAACCCGCATCGCCGCCGTCGAGCATCTGGCGACGGTCGCGCCGGAGGCGGCCGTGGCCGGCTTCACCGCGGCGCTCGCAAGCCCCGACAACCCGCGGATCAACCGGGCGGCGGAGTCGCTCGGCCGGCTGCTCGCCGCGCTGCCTGCGGAGTCGCCCCTGCGGGACGACGACGCAGTGCTGGCGCGGCTCGTCGCGACCCTCGAGACGCAGCACATGGGCATGGTGGGCGACGGCACGGCGGAGGGCGCGACGAGCGTCACGTTCACGCCGTCTGGTGGCGGCCTCGCGCTCGGCGGCGGCCCGAAGCCGGTGCGGATCGCCGTGAAAAACGAGCGCGTGCTCGACACCCTCGCCGCGTGTGCGGGCGTGAACTTCGAGTGGAACCTCGCCGCCTGGCGGGCCTGGCTCGCCACCCGTGAAGCCCCTGCGGACCTCGACCTCCGCCGCCGGTAGCGAGGGTCACGCCGCGCGGCGGCGGGGAAACCACTCGGCGTCGAGCACGAGCATCGCCACGCGGTTTTCCAGGTTTGGCCGGAACACCGTGAGGAGCACGAGCGGCAGGAACCAGGCCATGAAGAGGCCGCCGTTGTGGGCCTTCCAGAACTGGCTGCCGAGCAGCACGGCCGCCGAGCAGCTCAAGAGCGTGCCGAGGTTTTTCGGCGCCGGCCAGATCGCGAGCGTGGCCATCATGGCGATGAAGGCGGCGAGCACGGGCAGGCGGAACACGGCGTCGTTGAAGGGCAGGGCCCAGAAGCCCTCGAGCGAAACCTCGTTGGGGAAGATCCAGCCGAACATCTGCCGCAGTTGCCCCACGAACACGGCCCCACTCGGCGACGTGAAGAACAGCGCGAGCACGAGCAGGAGGAGTGCCGCGGTCACGCCGAGCGCGAACCGCCGGATGCCGCGCTCCCAATAGAAGCTGCACCACAGCGGCAGGAGGAACACGGGGTAATAAATAGTTCCGATGGCCAGGCCGATCAGGCCCCCCGAGACCAGCGGCCGGCGGTAGGCGGTGATCGCCCACACGACGAGCGCTCCGGGCAAAGCGTGGTCGACGCGGCCAGTCATGAGGGCCGTGTAGGGAAGCAGCAGATAAAGAACAGCGGCCGCGATCCCGAGCCGCACGTTCTCGAAGTGGAGCCAGCCGATCGCCACCATCCCGGCCACGATCGCAAGCTGGGAGATGATCGCCATCACGCGGGCGGTGGTTTCATGCAGCGCCCGCCGGCTGCCTTCACCGGACGGTGAAACGCCGGCGCCGCCCGCGTCGGGGGTGAACAGTCTTTGGGTGGAGAGCTGCGGGAGGAGAAACAGCAGGGGGTAGCCGGGGCCGAGCCGGGCGAGCTGATCGGCATCGACCTCGGTGGCCCGTTCACCGAGCTTCGTGGCCGTCGCGGCGCCGGCGAGGTCGTCGCGCTGCGGGCGGTTGGTGATCACGTTGGCGAGCAGGAACACGAGCAGGGAGATCCCGAGAAACACGAGGCCGCCGACGGAGAGATTGGGCTCGAGGAGCGGCCGCCGGACCATCAGCGAGTCGAAGAGCATGCGCAGGAGGAACGCCCCGGAGACGGCGAAGATCCAGAGGTATCCCATCTGCTGGACGGCGGGGCTCGCCTTGAAGCCGCCGTATTCGACGGCGAGCAGGCCGGGTGCGAGCAGGATCAGCCCGATGAGGTCGAGGTTTCGGACGCTCCACAGGCGGTTGAACTTGAAGAACAGCGCGATCGAGAGGAGCGACGAGAGGTAGAACCACGTCGTGGGATTGACGCGGTAATACTGGAAAAGGATGTCGCTCATGCCTGCCGCGGGCCCTCGAACCGGGAAACCAATCTAGAAGCATACCGCGACCGGTCGATGCCAGCCAAAGAAGCCCGTGGGGCGACCGTCCCGGTTGCCAATACGGCCTCAACGCCCGGCAAGCGAGACGCTTGCCCCACGCGATGCTGTCAGCCTGCGGGGCGTGTGGCGCCGATCACGGCGGCATGCCCCGCCGGGCGGCCGGTGGCGTCGGTCACCTCGACCACCGTGACGTCGTCGATCACGAACCGCCGGGCGGTGAGCGAGATGCGCACGCCCGAATAGCCGGTGACGAAGCCCTGCCGGCCGAGCACGTCGAAGAGCGCACGGCGATCTTCCACGGCGTCGGCCGGGGCGGTGGCGGCCGACGGCCGGCCAAGCAGCGATTCGGGCGTGGCGTCGAAGGCCCGGGCCGCAGCCAGATTGGCCCAGTCGAGCAGCGGTGCCGGTGACGTATCGTGGGCGAGCACGGCGACGGGCAGCTCGAAGAGCCGGCGGGCGTCTTCGGCGGCGTCGCCGGAGCGAGTGATGAGCTCGCGGCCAAGCAGCCGCCGGAACGACTCGAGGATCTCTCTCGCGCGGGTGATGAAGCCGGGGTCGTGCATGGCTGCGAGCCTACCGGCGAAGCCTGAAAAAGGGACAGCCCCGGCCATCCTGGCCGGGGCTGTCGTCGGGGCGTGCAGGAGGGGCGGAGCACTCTCCTACTGCGAGCCGCCGGTGGCGTTGCGCTCGTAGGCCGCCTGATCGCGGGTGAGCAGCGCCGTGAACAGTTCGATCGCGATGTTCTCGTCGATGAACCGCACGGCGCCGTCGCCGAGCCCGACCTGCAGGCCGCCCGAGTGGAACGAGTAGGGCTGGCTCGAACCCTCGGTGCCGTACGGCGCCGGATAGCCCGACGAGCCGTAGGATTCCGAGGCGTGGTCGTAGCCGTTGGTCCGGTTCAGGGAAGGCCCGGGGAGCGTCGTGCCGGCCGAGTTCGACCCCGCGAACAGGATGTCGCTCGCCGGCCGGCACCAGCCGCCGCCGTTGGTATGCGCGGTGGCGAGCACGTTGCTCACCTGCTTGCCGCGCTGGTAGACGAACGGCCGGCCGGCCGACTCCACGATCGCGATCGTGTTCGAGAGGCCGTCGGTGACGTCCTTGAACGTGATCGACGCGTTCTT
>Ga0214923_10008476_pt1 | contig 10926 bp, 10 predicted proteins | sample LL1510_MetaG_FD_177993 | JGI IMG/M metagenome (GOLD analysis project Ga0214923, IMG submission 177993) | Freshwater microbial communities from Lake Lanier, Atlanta, Georgia, United States - LL-1510 | ecosystem: Environmental > Aquatic > Freshwater > Lake | place: USA: Georgia | collected...
CAGGTGACTCTTAATCACCGGGTCGTAGGTTCGATCCCTACACAACCCACCAGTTGTAATCATGGGTTTCAGAAAATTGCTGGAAAACAACACTCCCGCCCCTAGGCATCTCGCATTATTCAGATACCCTAGAGGTCGTTATGAAACGACTGCTTGGACTAACAAGGTATGCAGTGGTAATTCCTGCTCTTGCTTCAATTCTTGGAGCATTACTTCTCATGGCGCAGGGATCATTTGCTATGGTCTTAGCTGTAATTGATTCAATTGAGAGTCAATATGGTCTCAAAGAAACAATTGTTGAAGTACTAACTGCCATTGATGCGATTCTGCTTGGGACTGTTCTGCTAGTTATTGGTTATGGCCTTTATGAATTGTTTATTGATGCAGAAATTGATGTGCCGCTATGGCTGAAGGTTGAAGATCTTGATGACCTTAAATCTAAATTAATTGGTGTCGTTGTGGCCATTATTGCAGTGGTCTTCGTTGGTGTATTCGTTGATTCAAACCGTGCCGATGATGTAATTTCATATGGAGTTGGTGCGGGAGCTTTAGTTGCAGGACTAGCTATTTTTGCATTCGCTACTGGAAAAAACCCTAAAAAGAGTCGAGATAATCTCTAACTGCAACTGCTTACTGCGCTCTAGAGCGTTTTGCAAGGCGCCAGTGCATCAGATAAATAGGGCCAGCGATTATTAATGTGGTAAATGAATTAACAATCCCTTTCAGTGCTTGACGTTGATTGTTCTCGGTTAAATTCTCTTCAATCTGAGCCGGGGTTAGAGCTGAGTCTTTAGGAACTGAATATGGGTCAAAGTAGCCAGGATCAGGCCAGAGGGCATCAACAGCTCCCCTAACAACGCTCACCAATGAAAATAGGCAGGTTAGCAAAGTAACTAGGCAGACGGCATAGATATATAGCGAGTACCAATCAAACCGATCTTCTCTTTTGGCAACGGCTTCAACTCTAGTTGGAGCTTGAGCAATTGGCATTGATGGGGCGCTCTTTCGTTTTCCTACCTGCTTACTCTTGGAGACTTTGCTTGCCATAGCTTGATTCTGAACCTAAAGGGCAAAGTTTTCAATAGACCGAGCCGATATTAGACTTACCAGTATGCTGCCAAAAATCATTCTTTATTACGGATTTGCCCCTGTTGCAGATCCAGAGGCGCTCAAGCTCTGGCAAATGACTCTTGCAAAATCGCTCAATCTCAAAGGTCGAATCATCATCAGTGGCCATGGCATTAATGGCACTTTAGGTGGAGATATGAGCGATCTAAAGAAATATGTGAGAGCAACAAGACAGTATCCCGGATTTAAGAAGATTGATTTTAAATGGTCGGAAGGTACTGGCAGTGATTTTCCAAAGCTAAGCGTTAAGGTGCGAGATGAGTTAGTAACTTTTGGAATCCCTGACAATCTAGAAGTCAATGATAAAGGCATTATTGGCGGCGGAGAACACCTCTCTCCTGAAAAAGTAAATGAGTTAGCTGAGCAATTAGGCGAAGATTTAGTTTTCTTTGATGGTCGAAATGCCTATGAAGCCAAAGTTGGCCGATTCAAAAATGCAGTAGTTCCAGATATTAAAACGACAAAAGATTTTGTAGCTGAGCTAGATAGCGGAAAATATGATTACTTGAAGGAAAAGACAGTAGTCACCTACTGCACTGGCGGAATCCGCTGCGAGATTTTGACTAAAGTAATGAAGGATCGAGGCTTTGACAAGGTCTATCAGATAGCTGGCGGGATTGTGCGCTATGGAGAGAAATATGCAGATAGCTCTCTCTGGCAAGGTTCGCTATATACCTTTGATAAGCGAATGGTGATCGATTTTTCAGAGTCCTCTGAACTAATAGGTAAGTGCGACACTTGCAGTGAGCCAACAAAGCAATTTTATAATTGCGCAAATGTCTATTGCCATAATCTATTTCTGCTATGTCTGAAATGTAGCAAAGATCAAGAAAATCTAGCTTGCATCCACGAGGGTTCTGTTACCTCAAAAAATCACTAAGGGGACTCCCACTCCTTGAGCAAATCACTTTAGGCTGATTAGATAGCACAATGGCCGAGTTCATCCCCAATCCTGCTAGAGGCAAAGAGGTCTACGACCTTGATCGAAAATATGTATTTCACTCTTGGTCTGCTCAGGGTCAAATCACGCCACTTCCAATAGCAGGCGGTAGTGGCTCATATTTCTGGGACTTTGATGGAAAGAAATATTTAGACTTCTCCTGCCAATTAGTCTTTACCAACATCGGATTTCAACATCCAAAAGTTATTGATGCAATAAAGAAACAAGCCGACCTACTAACTACTATTGCTCCACAGGCAGCAAATGAGGCCAGAAGTGAAGCGGCTTCAAGGATTGTCGCTCTAGCAAGTCCAAGCCATGAAAAAGTTTTCTTTACCAATGGTGGAGCTGATGGCATAGAAAATGCCATCAGGATGGCTCGCATCCACACCTCGCGCCATAAGATTCTTTCTTTCTATCGTTCTTATCATGGCAACACCACCTCTGCTATTTCAGCAACGGGAGATCCGAGGCGTTGGCCGAATGAATTTGCCTATGGCCATGTTCACTTCTTTGGCCCTTACCTCTATCGAAGCGCATTTTGGGCAAAGAGCGAAGAGGAGGAGTGTGAAAGAGCGCTCCAACATCTAGAGAGCGTCATTGAATTTGAAGGACCTAAGACAATTGCAGCTATCTTGATTGAATCTGTTGTTGGCACCGCAGGAGTCTTGATACCACCGAAGGGATATTTAGAGGGAGTAAGGCGTCTCTGTGATAAGTATGGGATTTTATGGATAGCAGATGAAGTGATGTCAGGATTTGGAAGAACTGGAAAGTGGTTTGCCTATCAACACTCAAGCGCTCACCCAGATTTGATTGTTTTTGCTAAAGGAGTTAACTCTGGATATGTCCCACTTGGTGGAGTTGTAATTTCAAAAGAAATTTCAGAGACCTTTAAAGATCGAGTATTTCCCGGAGGCCTTACCTACTCTGGCCATCCCCTAGCCTGCGCAGCAGCGGTTGCAACTATTGATGCGATGAAAGATGAAAAGATTGTTGAGGCTGCAGCCCATATCGGTGAGCAGGTAATTGGCCCAGCTCTGCGTGATTTAGCAAGCAAGCATCGAGTCATTGGAGAAGTTAGAGGCCAAGGAACCTTCTGGGCCCTTGATTTAGTGACAGATCGCGCAAGCAGAGAGCCACTTGCCCCTTATGGCGGATCATCTCCTGCGATGAATGAGTTAGTGGGTGAATGTAAAAAGCTTGGTTTAATGCCTTTTACCAACTTTAACCGCATGCATGTAGTACCGCCCTGCAATATCACTGAGGCAGAATTTAACGAAGGACTGGCAATACTTGATAAAGCATTTACTCAAATTGATAAGTACTACACCGGAGCAAATTAGAGATGAGTGAAGTAAAGAGGATTACCCATCACATAAATGGTGCCTATTGGAAAGAGAGCGCTACAAGAAGTGGTGATGTCTATAACCCAGCAACAGGAAGAGTTACTGCAAAGGTTGATTTTGCCACTCCTGAACTCGTTGATCATGGCGTAAGAGTTGCCAAGAAGGCTCAAGAGCAATGGGCTCAAGCTTCCCTTGCTAAGAGAGTGCAGGCGCTCTTTGCATTTAGAGAAATCTTAAATGCTCGAAAAGAAGAGGTAGCAAAGTTAATTACCGCTGAGCATGGAAAAGTCTTATCAGATGCATTAGGTGAGGTAACTAGAGGGCTTGAAGTCGTGGAGTTTGCCTGCGGGATCCCCCACCTATTAAAGGGTGGATACTCTGAAGGAGCTTCAACAAACATTGATGTTTATTCGATTCGCCAGGCGCTTGGAGTTTGCGCCATCATCTCACCCTTTAATTTTCCAGCGATGGTGCCTATGTGGTTTTTCCCAATCGCTATCGCTGCAGGAAATGCAGTCATTATCAAGCCAAGTGAGAAAGATCCATCTGCTATTAATCTAGTTGCAGAATTCTGGAAAGAGGCAGGTCTTCCAGATGGAGTATTTAATGTTATCCATGGCGATAAGGTGGCGGTAGATAGCCTGCTGACTCATCCTGATGTGGCTTCAATTTCATTTGTGGGATCAACTCCTATTGCTCGATATATCTACGAAACTGGGACTAAAAATGGCAAGCGAGTTCAAGCACTCGGTGGAGCAAAAAATCATATGTTGGTCCTTCCTGATGCAGATCTTGATCTAGCGGCTGATGCAGCAGTAAATGCTGGATTTGGCTCAGCTGGTGAGCGTTGTATGGCGATTTCAGCTCTAGTTGTTGTTGAACCAGTAGCTGATCAGCTCATTAAGAAAATTTCAGAGCGCATGACAAAGCTAAAAACAGGAGATGGCAGCGCGGGCTCAGACATGGGACCACTTGTTACCGCAGTTCACCGCGACAAGGTTGCCTCCTATATCGATGCAGGGCTAAGCGCTGGGGCAAAGTTGGTAGTGGATGGTCGCAACCCAAGAGTTAATGGAGCAGCAGAAGGTTTCTGGCTTGGGCCAACTCTTTTTGATCAAGTATCACCTGAGATGAGTATCTATAAAGATGAGATTTTTGGACCCGTTCTCTCAGTTATTCGAGTATCAACTTATGACCAGGGACTTGAATTGATAAATAAGCATCAATATGGCAATGGCACTGCAATTTTTACCAATGATGGTGGAGCAGCTAGAAGATTCCAAAATGAAGTTCAGGTTGGCATGATTGGCATTAATGTTCCAATCCCCGTGCCAACTGCTTATTACTCATTTGGTGGCTGGAAGAACTCACTTTTCGGAGATACCCATGCTCATGGCAGCGAAGGAGTTCACTTCTTTACTAGAGGCAAGGTAGTTACTAGCCGTTGGCTTGATCCAAGCCATGGCGGAATAAATCTAGGATTTCCTCAGAACGGGTAAATCCCTTTTTACTCTTAGTAACTCAAGTGCCGCAACTGCTGAATCAAAGCCTTTATCTTCCTTACTTCCACTTACGCCACTTCGAGCAATTGCTTGCGCTACGGTATCTACCGTCAAAACTCCAAAGCCAATTGGTTTAGATCTTGTAAGGGATACTTGCATAACACCTTGAGTTACTCCCTGACACACGTAATCAAAATGAGGAGTCTCCCCTCTTAAAACCACCCCAAGGACAACTGCAGCATCAAAGCCGCTATCTAGAGCTAGCTGCGCAGCTAGTGGTAATTCAAATGAGCCTGGCACAAAAATAACTGGCTCTGGCTCAATTTTTGCCGCTAGAAGAGCTCTTCTAGCTCCAGTGATTAAATCTGCGCAGATCTGCTCATGCCAACTAGCAGAGATGATTGCTACTCGAAATTGGCTTAAATCACCAAGTGATATTTGTGGAACTGCGCCTGACATTATTTATGCCCCAGTCTCTCTCGTTTTGTTGCGATATATTTTTCATTAAAGACGTTGGTATCTCCAGTGAGAATTTGAAGACTAGCTTCTATACCGTTTGAAGTAAGACTCTCTAGCTTCTCAGGGTTATTACTTAACAAAATTACCGAACCAATTCTTAAAGAGTGGAGAATCTCAGCTGCGTCACCGAAATCGCGTTCGTCAATATTGTGGCCTAGAGCGAGATTAGCCTCGACTGTATCAAGGCCTTGATCTTGCAGTTGATAAGCCTTGATTTTTTCAGAGAGTCCAATTCCTCGTCCTTCTTGATCCCTCAAATAGATAACTAATCCTGAGCCGGCCCTTTCAATCTCATTCATAGCTCGCTCCAGCTGTGATCCACAATCGCAACGAAGTGAGCCCAATACATCCCCTGTTAAACACTCGGAATGAATTCTCAATAAGAGAGGTTGCTTCGATTCAATACTTCCAAACCTTAAAAGCGCATGATCAACTCCCCCTCGACCAAGGAAGGTTGCAATCTGCCACTTTTCGACATGGCCACTGCTGCTTCGTGGAAGCTCTGCCCAATTAAGGCTGATTTCCTTCTGGCTACCAACTTTATTTGACACATTGAGTGTCTTTAGGAGCTGGGCAATACTTAAAATTGGAATGTTTTGCTCCCTAGCAAACTTAATGAGATTTTCTCCACGCATCATCGAGCCATCTTCATTAACTAATTCACTGATAACTCCAACCTGGTTTTCACCTACCAGCTTGCACATCTCAACAATCGCCTCGGTATGTCCGCGCCGTGCAGCAAGGCCGCCTTCATGGGCAATAAGTGGGAATATATGACCAGGTCTGATGAAGTCCTCTGCTGTTGAAGCTAAATCAGCTAAAGCCCTTATCGTATTTGCGCGCTCTTCTGCGCTAATTCCAGTGGTAATACCTTGCTTAGCATCAACTGTTACAGTGAAAGCGGTGCGCTTAGTATCTTGATTCTGTTTAACCATTAACGGCAAATGCAACTGCCTAGAGCGCTCCTGAGTCATTGCTACGCAGAGAACGCCTGAGGTGTGATGAATCATAAATCCAATTTTCTCAGTTGTGGCAGCGCTAGCAAGCAAGAAGAGATCACCTTCATTCTCTCGATCGACATCATCTGTCACAATGACAAAGCCACCTTCTCTAAACACATCAAGTGCCTTATCGATAGAAAGACTCATTACTTGCCCCTATTCATAAGGCGTTCGACATATTTAGCAATGAGATCAACTTCAATATTGACAAGGTCTCCCTCTATCTTTTGAGAAAGATTAGTTCTCTCTAGGGTCTCTGGGATTAGCCAGAGTGTTACTACATCATCAGTTATCTCTCCTACGGTGAGTGAGACTCCATCTATTGCAATTGAGCCCTGATTTACGATGTATTTAGTAAGTGTATTTGGTACTTTTACGACAAATTTGTTCCACTTCTCTCCTAATGAGTTTTCAAGAACGCTGCCAACTCCATCAACATGTCCTTGCACAATATGTCCACCAAGTCTTGAATCTGGTCTTGTAGCTAGCTCCAAATTCACAAAGTCACCTTCGTTAAGTTTTCCAAGGCTCGTGACCTTTAACGTTTGAATCATCACATCTGCCTTGAAGCTATCTCCACTTAATTCAGTTGCAGTAAGACAGGCTCCATTGATGCTAACTGAATCCCCCGCCTTTATCTCCGGGATTAGCAGACTCTTGATTTGAATAACAGCAGATTCCCTGCCTCTAGAGATAGAGATTACCTTTGCCTTATCAGCGATAAGACCTGTGAACATCAGTTATTCACCGCCAGGAGATGGAGCCTTAGATTCTTTTCTTTTTCTCCAAGTAAATCTGCAGCAATGAGATCAAGATTTAGCCTTTGGCCAAGGGTCTTAACCTCAAGTTGGCCAGCAAAATCAAGGCCAGATCCAAGAAGCGTTGGCGCTTGATAGAGAAATACTTCATCAAAAAGCCCAGCTCTAAGAAATGCGCTAGTTAAAGTTGGACCGGCTTCAATAAGGATTTGATTCCAGCCACGTTCTTTAGCTACCTCCAAGAGTGAGTCCAGATTATTGCTCTTAATTTGAATCGTCTCAGCGCTCTTGTCAAAAATCTTCGAGCCCCGTGGGATTTCCCGATTTCCAAGTATTACTCGCACAGGCTTGAATTCAAAGTTCTCGCGCTCGACATCTCTAACAGTTAAAGATGGATCATCGGCAAGAACTGTTCCGGTGCCAGTGACTATGGCATCAGATTGACTTCGTAAAATCGCTACATCAGATCTTGAAACCTCACTTGTAATCCATTTCGAGCTGCCATCTAGCGCAGCGACTTTTCCATCAAGGCTTGCTGCAATCTTTATCGTTATATACGGGCGAGAACTCTCAAACTTTTTTAGCCATGCCCGATTGGTGAAAGTGACTTCACTTTTCAAAAGTCCTTGTTCAACATTTATTCCTGCATCAATTAGGGCTTGCGCTCCACCTTGGGCTATCGGGTTTGGATCGTTAACAGCAAAAATTACTCTTTTGATTCCTGCAGCAATTATTGGATTGGTACAAGGCGGAGTTTTCCCTTGGTGATTGCATGGTTCAAGTGTTACAAAGAGAGTTGCTCCTAGAGCCTTCGGTCCAGCTTTATCAAGTGCGACAACTTCAGCATGCGCACCACCATCTTGGTTGTGATGAAAACCTTCACTAATAATCCGGCCATCATCGCCAACAATTACTGCGCCAACGATTGGATTCGGCGCGCTCTTTCCAAGTCCAAGTTTCGAAATTTCGTTGGCACGGCGCATCGCAGATATTGCATCTATCATGATCGCCACCTCCGAAATCATTTCCGGGGTGCGCAAAAGAGTGCGCGCAGGAATGCACGCAATTTGTTTCCTCTCATCCGGACTTTAACCGTCGGTCTTGGAATTTCACCAAGTCCACCGCTAGCTGGATGCAAGCGGGTCGCAGACTTTAACTGCCGGTTCGGAATTACACCGACCCCGGAAACAATAAAGCGAGTCTAGCCGAAAATTATTCTCCGTCCCAAACGGCCATTTCAGCTTTAAAGGGATCAAGTCCCATGGGGCCAAGGTTTAATACATAGGAGTGGAACTTCTTTAGAGAAAACTTTGATCCCAGTCTCTTCTTTGCATCTTCTCTGGCCTCCATCATGAAGCGCTCTCCAACTTTGTAAGAGATGGCCTGCCCCGGCCATCCAAGATAGCGATCCACTTCACTACGCGCAGAGATTTCATCAAGTAACGCTCTTTCATGAAGAAGTTTAAATGCAGACTCTGCATTCCAAACTTCACCATTGAAATCTTTATAACCGCAATGCATTCCAATATCAACAACGATACGTGCCGCTCTTAACCCTTGAGCGGATAGATATCCCATCTCATAACCTGGATCTTCAAAAGCACCTAGTTCATCCATTAATCGCTCGGCATAAAGGGCCCAACCTTCGCCATAACCTGAAACCCAAACCCGGTTTCTCTGAAAGCGATTTAATCTCTCAGTATTTATCTTTGTTGTTGCTACTTGGAGGTGATGCCCAGGAACTGCCTCGTGATACCAAGTTGAGACAATATTCCACCATCCAAACGTTTTCCTTCCCATAGTTGGAAACCAAGTTGTTCCAGGTCTTGATAAATCTTCACTTGGTCCCATGTAATAGGCAGCAGAAGCGCCACCTGGAGGGGCTAGACGTGCTTCACAATTGCGAATTCTGGGATCAATATCAAATTCTTTTCCATCAAGTCTCTCAACAGCAGCTGTTATGAACTCGCGAAGTCTCTTAAGTAATTCTTCTTCGCCTTCAACTGTGTATCTAGGATCTGAATCAAGGCGATCTGCAACTTCTCGTAGGGTTTTTGCATCTGGATATAGCTTCTTTGCTGCGCTCCACATCCGCTCATTAATTATCTCTAGTTGCTTTATTCCCCATTCGTAAGTATCACGCAGATCGAGATTTGCTCCAGTGAAATGGCGAGCCCACATCTTGTATCTCTCCTCGCCTACACCATCAACTGCAAGGCACTTTGGCGCATAAGAATCGCGCATCCAAGTTGAAAGAGATGCGCAAGCAGCCTCGGCGCTTTTTGCGGCATCCATTAAACCTTGATTATCACCGGCAGGGTTGAATTTCTTGGCAACTGCAGTAAATGCACCCTTTGAGAAAGATTCTAACTGACCAGCGGTTGCAATAACTTGTCTACGGGAATTAAATTTGCCTTTCTCTGCTGCAAACTCCAAAGACGATTTCCACCCAGCAAAAGCTGCGTCAATTCCAGCAAGGCGCTTTGTAACATTTGAAACCGTTTCTGCCTGATCTGGCTTCATCATCTCAAAGACCTGACGAATGCTTGTGACGGGAGATGAGATTAGATTAAAGAGAATGCGCGCCTCAAAGGTGTCATTTAGGTTTAGCTCGGAAGTTAACCGCTCTATTGCCACATCTTTGGCGATTCGATCAAATTCATTAATTGGAGTTTCATTCTTAATTGCAGTAAGAGTCTTTCGAGTTAGCTCCGCTCGCTTCTCATTGCCCTCCATTGAAAGGTCATCGAGTTGATCATCAAAACCAGGAACACCAAGCATGGTTGCTCCAATCGGCGATAGCTTGATTGCCTCCTCTAGAAAGTTATCGAGAATCGTTGATATCGCACTAGTTGTCATTTATTCATCCTTCTTCTCATTCTTCACATGATTTTCAATCTCTACTAAATCAAAGTTTCCTTTACCAATTTGGCCCTGGTCTCGATACAGTTCAAGCTTATGTCTAGTATCTGCAATGTCTAGATTTCGCATGGTTAACTGCCCGATTCGATCCTCGGGCCCAAAGGCTGCTGACTCAGTCCGCTCCATTGAGAGCTTCTCTGGGTGATAGCTAAAGTTCTCACCTTTGGTATCAATAATTGAGTAATCATCGCCTCGTCTTAGCCTTAAGACAACATCACCACTTACAGCCGATGCCACCCATCGAGTTAGTGACTCTCTAAGCATTAGCGATTGTGGATCGAGCCATCTTCCTTCATATAGGAGGCGACCAAGCTTTCTTCCTGATTGATAGTAATTGGCCAGAGTCTCTTCATTGTGAACTGCGCTAAGCAGGCGCTCATATGCAATAAAAAGTAGCGCCATTCCAGGTGCTTCGTAAATGCCTCGACTTTTTGCCTCAATGATTCGATTTTCAATTTGATCTGACATTCCAAGGCCATGGCGACCGCCTATGAGATTCGCTTGCCTCATCAACTCAACTACATCACTGAAATCCTTATTATTTATCGCAACCGGTCTTCCTGACTTGAAAGTTATCTTCACATCCTCTTGAGCTATTGCTACCGATGAATCCCAGAACTTGACTCCCATAATTGGTTCAACTATCTCAATTGAAGTATTTAACTCCTCAAGTTTCTTAGCCTCATGGGTTGCCCCCAAGATATTGGCATCAGTTGAGTAAGCCTTCTCAGCACTATCTCGATATGGCAAGTTATGGCTCTTAAGCCAATCTGACATCTCTTTTCGACCGCCAAGTTCTGAGACAAA
>Ga0214923_10008478_pt1 | contig 10923 bp, 10 predicted proteins | sample LL1510_MetaG_FD_177993 | JGI IMG/M metagenome (GOLD analysis project Ga0214923, IMG submission 177993) | Freshwater microbial communities from Lake Lanier, Atlanta, Georgia, United States - LL-1510 | ecosystem: Environmental > Aquatic > Freshwater > Lake | place: USA: Georgia | collected...
CAAACGAGTTGTCACCTTCCCATCTCCCGAGGTCGTGCAATCGGTTGATTTCAGCGGGCGGGGCGGGGATTTTCGCATCGAGCGGGAGGGGGAGGGGCGGCAGTGGATGTTGAAGTGGGCCGGGACAAATCGTCCGGCGGATGCGGAGTCGATCGATGGATGGATCAAAGCGTTGCACGGGGCCCGGGCAAACCGTTTTCTCACCACGGAAGATCCGGCCAAGTTGGGCTTGGTCAAGCCGCGGCAGACTCTGACCTTCACCTGGCCGGTCAAAGCCGCGCAGGGATCCACGAACCGGACGGAGTCATTGAGGATCGGGGATGAGTCCAAAGAGGAGGCTTTTATCCAGGTCTCGAGCATTTCGGGCGGAATCGCCCTTCCGGCCGGGTTGCTCCGGGGAATCCCCGAAAGTCCCTTGGGCGTGTTGCCTAAAAATATTTTGCCGGAAGGTTGGGGTGCGGTGAAGGGATTGGTCTGGGTTTCCGGGGGAAAGAGGAAGGAGTTTCGTTTGGAGGGGGATGTCTGGAAGATGCAGGGATCGGGAAAGGATTGTCCGGAAGTCTCCGGCTATGTGAACCGGTTGGAAGCTCTGCGGGTGGCCAAATGGGTGGGTTCTCCCGGCAAAGCGGAATTTCTCAAACCCGAGGCAGAAATTTTGTTGGAGAGTGCAGGTGGCCCAAAGGTCAAGATGGTGCTGGGCAAAGCAGGCCCGGATGGAACTGCCCCGCTAAAAATTGAGGGAACCGAGCAGGCCGGGCTGTTGGGCAAGGAAGGGGTGTCGCAGCTGAAAAATTCCCCCGAGTTGCCCTCAGCGGTCGAGCGGGCGCCGGCAACCCAGAGGTGACGATCGGATCGGTTGGGTTAGGCTACCTGCATGAGCCAACCCGGCCCCGAACCACGAGCCCGCTTGCGCCCGCGGCTGTACGGGGTGGCTCTCTATCTCGTGGCAGGCATTTTGCTTTTGCAACTGATGTTCTGCTTGTCGGTCTTTTTTCTGCGCCCTTACGCGAACTCCAAGACCCCTGAAGGGATTATCCAAAGCGAGCGGGAACGGGCCGGACAGTGGTGGAGCGGCTGGATGAAGTTCCTGCAGTCCCGGGGGCACAAAGATGCCGTGGAGCCCAGGCAACAAAAAACCTCTCCGGAAAAAGAGGGGTCCAAGTGATGGGCAAGAAGGGGTTGGGCGCATGGGTTTGGGCCGCCGCTGCTCTGGTGTTGATTCAACTTTTGGTTTTGGCGGGTCTTCTCCATTTTCGGCAGCAAGAGATGGATGATTCGCATGAGTGGTCCTTGGATCCCAAGGCGGTGGCGGCGGAGGCTGTGCAGGAGCGGGAATCCCGGGAAGCCCTGAAGAATCTGCCTCTTCCGCAAGGGACGGTTCGGTTGTCGGTTTCCGCCGCCCAAGCGGCCGCCCCCCAAGCCGAGGATCTTTTGGAGCAGGCCCGGGATCTGCAGAGCCGTGGTCAATTCGACCTAGCGGAGAAGATTCTGGCCCAAGCCCAAGGCAAGGATTCCGCGAATCCCAGAATCCGGATCGCCTCCGCCCTTTTGGCCGAGGCCCGACAAGATTCTCCCACAGCCCTTCAGCGCTGGAGGGATCTCATCCGCATGAGTGAGGAGGGGGGATCGATCCGCCGACTGGCCTTGGCGCGATCCCGGGTGATGGAAGAGCGGGTCCGATTGGAACAGGTGGCCAAAACCCGGGAGGAAAATTTAGCCAAGAGTCCACGCAAGCTGGCCTTGGCCGGGGTGGAGGACAAAAGCACGGAATCGGGTGGCCGGGCCGTGATTTGGAGAGTCCGGGCGGTGGGCGGCACGTCCCGTTTGGATCCGCGGCAGGTGGTGGTGCGGGTGTCTTTTTTTGAGCGCGGCCCCGACGGTGTTTTGAAAAAAAGCGATCCCGTTCTCCCGCGTTGGGAGCAGGGACCGCCCCAAAGCGAGAAGGACGGGGTGCGGGCGGTGACGGCCGAATGCCGCGCGGTGGCCGGTTCCAGTTATGCCGGATACTCCTGGCAGCTTTTTTATCAGGGGGAGTTGCAGGATGAGAGAATCCAGCCGGCCTCTCTGCGCGGAGTTTTACGTGAAATTCCGCGGAGCTGACGGGGCTCGAACCCGCAACCCCCGCCGTGACAGGGCGGTGCTCTGACCAATTGAGCTACAGCTCCAGCAGGGGAAAAACATACCAGTGAAGCGGGTAAGACCAAGTCAGGAATTCTCGGCGGAAGTGGTCGTGGTCGGCAGCGGGATCGGGGGGTTGAGCTTTGCCCTCAAGGCTTCGGAACATGCCCAAGTGCTGCTTCTGACCAAGAAAAACGCCGCCGAATCCAACACCAACTACGCGCAGGGAGGAATTGCCTGTGTGACCTCGGAGGAGGACTCGGTGGAGCTCCATGTGCGGGACACCTTGGCCGCGGGGGCCGGGTTATGCCGGGAGGAGGTGGTCCGGCAGGTGGTGCGGGATGGGCCGGCCCGGGTGGCGGAGCTGGTGGAGCTGGGGGTGAAGTTTACCGAGAGGGAAAACGGAGGGGGCCACCTTCCGGATCTGGGGAAAGAGGCAGGGCACAGCAAGCGTCGGGTCCTGCATGCCGGGGACATCACCGGAAAGGAGTTGGAGCGTGCCCTGCTTTCAGCCGTCCGGTCTTCCTCCCGGATCCGGGTGCGGGAGGACATGGTGGCGATCGATCTGATCACCTCCAAAAAACTGAAAAGGAAAGGACCGGATCGGGTTTTGGGTCTGTATGCCTTGGATGGTTCCACCCATCGGGTAGAGGCGATTTCCGCCCAGATGGTTGTTTTGGCCACGGGCGGATGCGGAAAGTGTTATCTCTACACCACCAATCCCGCCATTGCGACAGGGGATGGGGTGGCCATGGCGTATCGTGCCGGCGTATCGATCGCGAACATGGAGTTCGTGCAGTTTCACCCGACGTGTCTTTTTCATCCTGCGGCGCCCACCTTTTTGATTTCCGAAGCCCTGCGGGGGGAGGGGGGAGTGGTGGTGGACGGCCAGGGGCGTGACTTCACCCGCCAGACCGATCCCCGGGGATCCCTCGCTCCCCGGGATATTTTGGCTCGGGCCATCGACGAAGAAATGAAGGAGAGCGGGGCCGCCTGTGTCTTTTTGGACATCCGTTCGCGGGGAACGGAATTTTTGGAAAAGCGTTTTCCGGCCATCACCGCCACTTTGCGCGGCTTGGGCATCGATCCGGCCCATCAGCCAATCCCGGTGGTGCCGGCGGCGCACTACCAATGCGGGGGGATTCCGGCGGCTTTGGATGGAACCACCCAATTGGCCGGGCTGTTGGCCTTGGGGGAGGTCTCCTGTACCGGATTGCACGGAGCCAACCGGTTGGCCAGCAACTCCCTCCTGGAGGCGTTGGTGATGGCGCACCGCGCAGCGGAAAGTCTCCCCGCGAAACTGGCTAAGCTCCCTAGGCCGGTGACTGTGCCGAAGTGGAAGGAAGGCAAAGCCCACGATGCGGACGAACTGGTGGTCATCACCCATAATTGGAAGGAGATCCGGCAGTTGATGTGGGACTATGTGGGGATCGCCCGCACCCAAAAGCGGTTGCTACGGGCCCAGTCCCGGCTTCGTCTTTTGCAAGAGGAAGTGCAGGAGTTCTACTGGGATTTTCGGGTGACCGCCGACCTGCTGGAGCTACGAAATCTTGCCCTCTGTGCCGCGTTGATCGTCGAGTCGGCTTTGCGAAGGCATGAGAGTCGGGGACTAAACGCGAATGCCGATTATCCCCAACTGCAACGGCGGGCAAAAGATACGGTGATCCGGTCGGGGGAGATTTAGGCGTTCTTCGCCTCCCGCCACCAGGCAAGGAAAGCGAGAACGGACCAGAGAGAGCGGCGGTGATCGGCCCGGCGGTGGAGGTGTTCGTCCGTCATCCGGCGCACGGCGGCGGGATCGAGAACGCCGGTGGATTCAATCAACGAGGTGTCGGTCAGATCCCGGGCCCACGGTTTGAGGTCCTGTTGCAACCAAGCGGCGACCGGCATGGCGAAGCCGGCCTTTTTTCTTTGCAGGATAGCGGGGGGCAGGTCGTTCTTCAGCGCCTCTTTGAGGATCAGTTTGGTCTGACGACCCCGAAGTTTGTAGTCGGCCCGCAGGGAGAAGGCGTGGGTCACCAGATCAATATCGAGGAAGGGCACACGAACCTCCAACGAGTGGGCCATGCTGGCGCGATCCACTTTCATGAGAACGCATTCCTGCAGGTAGAGCTTGGTGCAGAGATAGAAGATCCGCTCCAATCCGCCGGAAAGGCCGCTGCGGTAGGCCAACCGGGTGACATCCTCGAAGGCGTTGTGACGGTGAAGTTCATGGCGGACCTCGGGCGCCAAAAGATCGCGGCGCTCGGCATTTCCGCAGGCTCCCATCCAGAGCAAGAAGCGGATTTCTGCCGGAAGACCCAAGCCCTTGAGGAATTGGGCGAGAAGGAAGGGGATGCTCTTGTAGTTGTGGGAGACGGGCATTCGTTGGATGAGGTGGTTGATGGCATTGCGCACGCCCACCGGCAGAAAGGAAAGACGCTCCATCAGGAGGTGAGCCTGAAAGCTGGGGTAACCGGCAAAGAGTTCGTCGCCTCCATCGCCCCCCAGCACGGTTTTCACCCTGGAGGCCGCCAACCGGGAGAGGAACCAGGTGGGTACGAGCGAGGCATCCCCCAGGGGCTCATCGAGTCCGCGGTAAATGTTTGGAAGGGCACCGACCACATCGGCCGGGGTCAGGGTCTGGTGGTGGTGTTGGGTACCCACCTTGCGGGCGACCATTTCGGCGTAGGGAAGTTCATTGTAGGAAGCTTCCTGAAAGCCGATGGAAAAGGAGTGAAGCGTTCGTCCGGCCAGGGGTGCGGCCAGGGCCGCGACGGCGCTGGAATCGATGCCGCCGCTGAGAAGAATGCCCACCTCGACGTCACTGCGGAGTTGGTAGCGAACGGCCTCCCGCAGAAGGTCGCGGGTGGCCTCGGCCGATTCGTCGAAGGTGCCGGCACCGACCGGGTTGTCCTCAATCGGCAGATCCCAAAAATATTCGGTGCGGCGGCCTGCGGGGGACCAGATGATCATCTGGCCGGGCTCCAGTTTGCGCACCCCCGCATAAGCGGTGGAGGGAGCAGGGATATAGCCGAAGGCGAGATACTTGTTGATCGAGGCGGGATCGAGTCCGGGTTTGAAACCCGGGAAACGAAGCAGAGAGCGGAGTTCAGAGGCGAAGAGGAGTTCCCCCCGATGATTGGCGTAGTAGAGGGGCTTAATGCCCAACGGATCCCGGGCGAGGGTGAGGCGTTTCTCGCGGGCATCCCAGATGGCGAAGGCAAACATGCCGTTGAGGCGCGGGAGGCAATCGGCCCCATCTTCCGCCCAGGCTTGGAGGAGGACTTCCGTATCGGATTGGGTTTGGAACACGATTCCGCGTGTCTCGAGGTCCCGCCGAAGTTCCACATAGTTGTAAATTTCCCCGTTAAAAACGATGTGCCACCGGCCTTCGGGGGAGGACATGGGTTGCGCCCCACCGGCGAGGTCGAGAATGCTGAGGCGTCGGTGCCCCAACCGGATGGCAGGATCCGTGTAGGCACCCTCCGCATCCGGTCCGCGGTGGGAAAGTGCACGGGTCATGTCCGCAAGAGCCATTTCCGGTTTTTCCGGTTGATGGCGATGCGTGGTGAATCCGGCGATGCCGCACATCCTTTGAGGTTCGAGGACAAGGTGCTTGGTTTCAAGCGAGGATAGAAGCCGGTTTAAGTTTAAGTTTAAGTTTAAGGTGAGGCGGGCATGATCGCAGGATGAACAGGGAAATGACCCGCGGGGACCGGTGGAGCTTGGTGGTTTTTGCCGCCTGCGTGGCGTTTCCATTTTTGGGGTCTTTCGGGTTGTTGGAGCCGGATGAAGGACGTTTTGCCCAGATCGGTAGGGAGATGATGGCGAGTGGGGACTTTTTGGTGCCACGACTGAACGGGATGGAGCAATTCTACAAGCCTCCGCTGGTTTACTGGATCAATGCGGTCGGTTACCGGGTTTTGGGAATTTCGGAGTGGACCGCCCGGTTGCCCTCGGCGTTGGCCTTTCTGGGGACTATCTTTTTGACGGGTTGGATGGGATGGAGGTTGGGGGGGCGCAAGCTGGGCTGGGCGGCCGCCCTGATTTTGGCCTCCATGCTTGAGCCTTATGCGCTCGGCCGACAGATCACGTTGGACACCACCCTGGCATTTTGGGTGACGGCGGCTTTGACCTGTCTGGTTCGGGTGGGGACAGGGGATCAGGCGAAAAAATCCGGTTTTCTTTTTTTTCTCTGCCTGGGACTTGGTTTTTTGGCGAAGGGCCCGATGGCTTGGGTGGTGCCCCTCACGGCGGCGTTGGCTTGGACGGTGGCCTTGCGGGCAGAGGGGCAAAGACTGGGACTTCCTTGGTTGAAGGGTCTGCTGTTGATGGCGGGTGTTTCCCTCAGCTGGTTTGTGGCGGTGTGTTGGAAATATCCAGAACTTTGGAATTATTTTCTGGGTTATGAGTTGGTGGAGAGGTTTGCCAGCACCACGCATGGCCGATCCAAGCCGTTCTGGTTTTTTCTTCCGATTCTGGCCGTGGGAACGATTCCTTGGACCGGATTCTTGCCCGGATTGGCCTGGTCGGCCTGGCGTAAGATGCGGAACCGATCCCTTTCTCCCGCCCAATGGGCTTTGGGTGCGGCGGTGGTGGTTCCCTTTGTGGTGGTGAGCTGTAGCGGATCCAAGCTCCTGACTTACATTCTTCCGATTTACCCCTCGTTGGCGTTGGGTCTGGCAACATGGCTGGAGAGAGGCGCTCGCTCCCTCTGGACCAAAATCGGGTGGGCGGTGGCGGTGACGATTCTGCTGGCCTTCAGTCCTTTGCTTTGGGCGGTTCAATTCTTCTGGTCGGAAGCCGTGGGTGTTTCACCCTCCCTTTCTTATTTGATAGGAGTGCCTCTGGCGGTGGTCGGCTTGGTGCTGGTGTGGTGGAAAAACAAGGAAAAGCCGTTGGTCTGGGTGGCGGGATTGGCCATGGCGGCCATCGTGATATGGCATGGGGCGTGTCTGGAAATGGAGCGAATCAACGATCTTCTCGGAAGGCAAGCGAGTGTCCGACCGCTGGCGCGTTTGGTGGAGAAGCACCAGCCCGAGAGGCTTTTTATCTACCGGGCACGGGCGGCCGGGCTTCTTTTCACCACCGATCGAAGGGTCTGGATCAACCGGGCGGATGCGGATGTCGTGGTCGAACCCTCGACGGAGGCCAAGGAAAGATTCTTTGAAAAGCCCGAGGATCTGAGGCGAGGGCTGAGTTCCGGGCAACGCGTGGAGGGAATCACCCTGCGGCATATTTACCGCAAGGAGTTCGATCCGGCAAAGTGGGAGGTCGTCGGTCGATCAGGAGAGTTTTTTCTCATCCGGGCCTTCGGGGCGGGGATTTAGATCTATCTACCGGTGGAGGGGGTCGAACCCACACGCCCTTGCGGGCAACGGATTTTGAGTCCGTCGCGTCTGCCAGTTCCGCCACACCGGCTTGAAAACAAAATCATCGTCCAACAGGAGGGGGTGTGACAAGGGGTTTTCCTGCTTGGCAAAATAGGTAGGTTATCACGGTGAAACGGAGCGGACTATGGGCGGCGGGGCTTGGGTTGGTGATCCTTCTTGGATGGATGATCCGGCCGATGTGGTTTTTCTGGGGTTCGCGCGAGGCCTCGGTAGTTAGCAAGGGCAGCGGCGAGGGGGGACAGTCGGATCCGGAGAAAGTTGCATCGGGCGTGACGATGGCCAAGCAAGAGAAACGAGCCGTGCCGGACCCAGAAAATTTGGAAACCGGTGCCGGTCGGGGGATTCCGGGGGAGAAGATTTTACGATTCAAGGATCGGGTGGATTATGAAAAGTTTATCTCCTCGATGCCTGCGGAAGCCCTGCTGGGTAAGATCGATGGTTTGCTGGCCCTCCGGGTCCAGGACGGTAAATGGCTCAAAACAATCCCCACCAGAGAATTTGGGTCGATGGGGAGCAACTACTATGTGGAAGCACCCAAGGTCCCCCTGGAGGTTTTGACCGCCGGAAACGCCCAGTATAGCGGGGTGGGAGCGAAAGCGGTGGAGATGATGGGGGCGGGGGCGGTCACACCGGATTGGGGCAAGGGAGTGAAAGTGGCTCTGCTGGACACCGCGATCCAGAACACGGAGCAGTTGCAGGGTATGGAGGCGGGCAATGGCACGGCGATGCTCTCCTTGATCACCGGGTCTTCAGGCCCGGTGCAGGGAGCGGGGCCCGGGGCGACGGTGCTTAACTTTCCCGTTCTGGGGGGAGACGGGGTCGGGAACAGCTTCACCCTCGCGGAGGCGATTCTGAAGGCGGTGGACCAGGGGGCGCGGGTGATCAACATGAGCTTGGGATCGGACGGGGACAGCTCGGTGGTGCGGGATGCGGTGGCCTACGCCCTCTCCAAAAACGTGGTGTTGGTGGCGGCGGCGGGCAACGAGGCCGTCAACCGAGTGAGTTATCCGGCGGCTTATGATGGGGTGGTGTCGGTGGGCTCGGTGGATGCAGACCGGCAGCACCTCTATTTCTCCAATCGCGGCCCCAGCGTAAGCGTGGTGGCGCCCGGATACTCGGTGGTGGCGGATTGGCCGGGCGGAAAGATGGTGGAGGTCAGCGGCACGTCCGCTTCAACGGCGCTGGTGAGCGGGTTGGTGGCGGCCCTTCTTTCCAAGGAGCCCAATTTGACCGGTTCAAAGGCGGCGCAGCTCCTGCGGCAGTACGCCGACGATACCGGGGCGGTCGGGAAAGATGACGAAACGGGGTATGGCGTGGTGGATCTGCAGCGCATTCTTGAAAGGAACCAGCGGGGGATCGTGGATCTGGCGGTGGCGGGGGTTCAGTTCGACCCCGCGGGTAAAATGACGGTGGCGGTGCAGAACCGGGGTACGGAGACGGTGAATTCCCCGGTACTGGAGATCGGGGCGGGGGGCAACTCCCGCAAATTTTATCTCGGATCGATCGCTCCGGGACAATCGGTGGCTGAGTCGGTTCAATTTGACGGCGTGCGGGCAAAGCAGGATGGGGGCCTGGCAGGATCCGCTTCGATTCATGTTCCGCGGGGCAGTGACCAGCGACCTGGCAACGATCTTTGGTCGGGCTATTTCAAAATTTCCAAGTGAAGTCCTTTGCCCAAGTCAAAGATTTGCCAAATCCTCCCCCAACGGGGTAGTTTTCTCCCATGGAGACGGAAGACATTTCCTACATCATCCGATGCATTGGGGCGATTGCCGGTCTCTTGGGCTTGGCGGGCACTGTTTTCACCTACTGCCTGCTTTTGGAACTTCCGATTTTTACGAATCTTTTGATTCGTCTGGGACTGCACTAATCAACCGGTCGGTCTACCGGATTCCTCCTCCAACTCTTCCCGCAGCTTGCGGCTGAGTCTGGGGCGCACAAAGCCGTACAGGAGATATCCGGTAAAGAGGAAGGCCAGCGAGTAGCGGTAGGTCATACCAACCAAGGCCAAGGCGGCGACGATCAGCAACATGCGGGGAACGGGTTTTTGGGTGCGCCAATCGATGGTTTTGAAGCTGGGATAGCTCACTTTGCTGAACATCATGAAGCTCAGGAAAAGAAGAAGGCCGGCCAAAAGGTATTTCCAGTCGCCAATGACCCGGTCCGATTCGTAGTACTGCAAAAGGAGCAGGGTGACCGAGGCGACCAACCCGGCGGCGGCGGGAATGGGAAAACCGGTGAAATCCTTGGAGCGGTTGGCCGGGGCGGGTTGAAGGGCCAGGGCGTTGAATCGGGCCAGGCGCATGGCTCCGCACACCAAGTAGATAAAGGCGATCATCCAGCCCAAGCGGGCGGGGAGTTCGGCCAGCACGATTTTGAAGACCAGCAGGGCGGGGGCGATGCCGAATGAGATAACATCAGCCAGAGAGTCAAATTCCCGGCCGAAGGCGCTCTCGTGGCCGCCCAAGCGGGCGACCCGGCCGTCGAGAATGTCGAAAATAAAGGCGCCGAGAATCCAGAGGAGACTGGTCTCGTAGTGTTGGGTCCAGGCCGCATCGTCCGAAGCTTGCAGGAGGCTTCCTTGGATGATTTGCAACACCGCCAGAAATCCGCAAAAGAGGTTTCCTGCCGTCATGAGGCTAGGCAAGAGGTAGGCGGCGCCTTTGGGGGCCTTGAGCAGAGGTTTGTTTTTTAAGCGGGCCATGTGGCGATCACCGTTTCTCCTCCCACCACCCTTTGGCCGGGTTGAACCTTGGGGGTACAGGCAGCAGGAAAGTAAAGGTCGGTGCGGGAACCGAAGCGAATCATGCCAAACCGTTCCCCGGTTTGGACGGAGTCGCCGGGTTTTTTCCAGCCGACGATTCGTCGGGCGATCAAACCGGCGATCTGGCGGACAAGGACGGTTCCGCGGGAGGTTTTCAACCACCAAGTTTGGTTCTCATTTCGGAGGTCGACCTCCAGATGGCGGGCGTCGAGAAATTCCCCTGCGGAATAGTGGGTTTTTTCAAAAGTGCCGGCATAGGGGCTGCGGTTCACGTGGACATCCAGCACGGAAAGAAAGATGCCCACCCGGCGAAATCTTCCCTGACCGAAGCAGGGATCCTGCGCCTCATCGACACAGATGACTTTGCCGTCCGCCGGGCTGACCAAGGCGAGAGGGTCGGACGGAGGGGTGCGTTCAGGATCGCGGAAGAACAGCAGCAAGCCGATGAGAAGAAGGAAGGAGAATGCGGCCGGGATCCACCAAGCCAACCACAGGGAGGCTCCCAAAAGGGCAGCCACACCGATGAGGAAGGGTCTTGCTTCACGTAACGCCATCGTCGATTTTTAGAGGGAAAGCCTTCCTCTTGAAAGCCGTTTGCGAAGAACCTGTCGAGTGTCCGGCGGATCCACGATCTGCCAATCCGGTCACCTATTCCAGGTCGATCAC
>Ga0214923_10008479_pt1 | contig 10923 bp, 9 predicted proteins | sample LL1510_MetaG_FD_177993 | JGI IMG/M metagenome (GOLD analysis project Ga0214923, IMG submission 177993) | Freshwater microbial communities from Lake Lanier, Atlanta, Georgia, United States - LL-1510 | ecosystem: Environmental > Aquatic > Freshwater > Lake | place: USA: Georgia | collected 2015-10-15
GAGATGCGGGCATTGCGGCGAAAAATGCAGATTGTGTTTCAAGACCCGTTTGCATCTCTTGATCCGAAAATGACGATTGGTGCTTCAATTTCTGAGCCGATGGTAGTGCAGGGTGTTCCCGGCGATCACTCAGACAAAGTAATTGAGTTACTCGAGTTGGTCGGCCTGTCTGCCGATCACGCGCAAAGATTTCCGCACGAATTTTCGGGTGGACAGCGACAACGAATTGGTGTGGCGAGAGCCTTGGCGCTGAACCCTGCACTAATTGTTTTGGACGAACCTGTGTCTGCATTAGATGTGAGCATCCAAGCAGGTGTCGTCAACTTGTTTGAAGATCTGCAGTCGCGCCTTGGAATGAGTTACATATTTATTGCCCACGATTTATCGGTAGTGCAACATATCGCCGATCGTGTTGCTGTCATGTATCTCGGCAAGATCGTTGAGATTGGTGATCAAGAAGCGGTGTATGCAACTCCGACGCATCCGTATACAAAAGCCTTGTTGTCTGCCGTGCCTCTGCCTGACCCAAAAACTGAACGGGCACGCAATCGAATCATGCTCGAGGGAGATGTGCCTTCACCTGTGAACCCTCCGTCAGGTTGTCGCTTCAGAACCCGTTGTTGGAAGGCGCAAGATGTTTGTGGGCAAGAAGAGCCGATGCTCACTGTTCGGCCGAGCGGTCAGATGTCGGCGTGCCATTTTCCTGAGTCTTAAAGGTAGAATTTCGGCGTGCGAAATATAGTCACCTACGTAACAATTGTGATCAATGTCGTTGCGATGCTTGCAATGATCGTCGGTGTGCTTTTGCACAGCGGTCGAGGTGGTGGTTTGTCGGACATGTTCGGCGGTGGCGGAGGCGCGGCGCTCGGTTCGGCGGCAGCCGAGCGTAATTTGAACCGAATTACGACTGTTTTGGCACTTGTGTGGGTTATTACAGTCATCGCGTTGGGGTTGTTGCTTACAAACTAGATAGATTTTTAATGCAAGTCGGAGTGGCGAAATTGGCAGACGCACCAGCTTAAGGGGCTGGCGCTCGTAAGGGCGTGTGGGTTCAAGTCCCACCTTCGACACAAATTGAATTAGTTGATTGGTCGTCAATTCGGTCAGAGACCGTAACGATCATGCAGAGTATTCTTGCCTAAGTGGATATCGGTTTTTGATGCAGTCGGTTGATAATGCTGCGTTGCAAAAAAAGACGCTACGAGTTTTGTTGGCTGGACAAGTCGTTGCGGCTGCGGCATTGTCGGCGGCAGTCACAGTAGGAGCCTTCGTAGTTCAAGATATTCTCGGCCAAGATACGCCGTGGGGTGGAATATCGAGTGCGACGTTCACGATGGGTTCGGCGTTTATGTCGCAAGTGCTGGCACGAAAGATGAGTCGCAAGGGTCGTCGCGTCGGCTTGCAATATGGCTATTCGCTAGCAATAGCTGGCGGTTTACTTGCGGGGTTCGCTGTCAACCGTAGTTCGTTGCCAATGTTCATCTTGGGGTTATTTCTCTACGGGTCAGGGCAGGCGTCGAATCTGCTGTCACGGTATGCGGCAATGGATCTTGCGGTACCCGAAAAACGCAGCCAGGCGATGAGTTACATATTATTTGGCTCGACCTTTGGGGCAGTTCTCGGCCCCGTGTTGATCAAGCCGGCAGAGCAAATTGGTGTAGACGTTTTTGGCTGGTCACTATATGCCGGACCTTGGATTGCGTCGGCATGTTTTTTTGTGTTCGCCCTGATTAATGTTGCGATTCGCCTTCGACCAGATCCACTTGAGGTAAGTGGAGGATTGAATTCACAGCAAGGCGTCGGTGTTGTCACACCGAACCTGGGCGCTGCACTTGGAACGATCAAAAGCATTCGCAACGCTCGAGTTGCGCTGGCTTCAATGGTGATATCGCAAGTCACGATGGTTGCCGTGATGACGATGACACCTGTGCACCTAAAACTGCATGGTCACGAAGGTGTCAGCCCATATGCAATTTCGCTACATATTGCGGGAATGTATGCTTTTAGTCCACTTATCGGTAAGTTTGCCGATCGTAAAGGAAAATTGCTGTCAATTTTACTTGGCGGAATTTTGTTGGTTGCGGCAACGGTCATGGCGGCTCTTGCGGGTGACGCTGCGACTTTGCTTTGGCCCTCGCTTTGGTTGTTGGGTATCGGATGGAGTTTCGGCCTGATCGGCGGCTCAAGCCTTCTCGTTGAGTCGGTGCCGGAGAATTCAAGGGTCACAGTGCAAGGCGCGGCAGACTTGTTGATGAGTTTCAGCGGGGGATTGGCAGGATTTTCTAGTGGTTTTATACGCAAGGCATTTGGCTTTCATATGCTCAGTAATTTGGGAACAATTTTGGCACTCGCGCTAGTGGTAATCGGTGTGAGAAGCCTGACAAATTGGCGATTAGTCGAGCGAGCAAGATGACGACAGAAATAGAGGTTGAAAACCGCACGAAGAATTGGTCGAATTGGGCGGGAAATCAATCTGTTAAAAGAATTTGTCAATATATGCCAAAGAGTGAAGTCGAACTTCAACGAGTCGTTGCTTTTGCAGCGGCAAATAGTTTGCGAGTTAAGGCCGTTGGTTCAGGTCATAGTTTTACGAGCGTGGCATTGGCTGAAGATGTTTTGGTTGATCTTTCAAATTACGACGAGGTGGTCGCAGTTGATAGACAAGCGAAGACGATTACCGTGCAGTCAGGCATTCAACTGTCCAAACTTAACGAAATTCTGAGTCAAAACGGTTTGGCGATGCAAAATCTCGGCGACATTGCATATCAAACAATCGCTGGGGCGATCTCTACTTCGACCCACGGTACTGGTATCAAGTTCAGCGGTCTTGCGAATCAAATCATTGCAATGAGAGTAGTTTTGGCCGATGCAACCGTCGTCGAATGCTCGGCCGCTCTGAACGTCGACCTATTCAATTGCGCCAGAGTAGGTCTCGGTGCGTTGGGTCTAATCAGTACTTTGACGATTCAGGTTGTAGCGGCATTTAATCTGAAAGTTATAGAAGAGCCGATGCGAGTTGATGATGTTCTGGCAAAACTTGATCATCATGTGACAAGCAACGATCACTTCGAATTTTTTTGGGTGCCACATACCGGATGGGCGTTGACGAAGCGAAACAACCGTACCGATCAGCCAGCTCAACCAATGAGCCGAATCTCAAATTGGTATTCGAAGACGCTGATGGAGAACTATGCATTCGGCGCTCTCTGCATGCTCGGTCGGGCAAAACCAGCATTCATCCCAAAATTGGCGAAAGCATTGCCATCATCGGGGCGTAGTGAATATTGCGATGTGAGTTACAAAGTCTTCGCCAGTAAACGAATAGTTCGCTTCTATGAGATGGAGTATGCGATCCCTCGAGAGGCCTGCGAGGAAGCATTGAATCGAGTCCGTAGAATGGTGGAAGATAGTGGGTTCTTCCTGAATTTTCCTGTTGAGGTTCGCTTTACAGCCCCAGATGAGATTCCGCTAAGTACAGCGAGTAATCGAGAGTCTGCGTATATCGCAGTTCACATCTACAAAGGAATGAATTTTGTGCCATATTTCAAAGAAGTTGAATCAATCATGAACTCGTATCAGGGCCGACCTCATTGGGGTAAGTTGCACTTTCAGAACTCGCATAGCTTGGCGTCTAGATACCCACAGTGGGATTTGTTTCAAAAGGTCAGAAATTCAGTCGACCCAAATCGAAGGTTTGCCAACCAATACGTCCAGAATGTTTTGGGCGATTAGTCATGAAAACTTTCGTTGATGTAGGTGTACCAAAGAAGTTCGCCGACAAATTATCAAGTCGAGGTATTGCATCGCCGTTTGAGATTCAAGAAGCTGCGTTGCCTGATGGCTTGGCCGGACTTGATGTTTGTGGCAAAGCACCTACTGGTTCCGGAAAAACAATCGCGTTCGGTCTCGTTTTAGCTGTAAGACTGCAAAAGTCAAAACCAGGGCAGCCAGGCGGTTTAGTTCTTGTGCCAACTCGAGAGTTGGCGATTCAAGTTGCAAAAGAGATCAGCATGCTTTGCGATGGCACTGACTTGCGCGTGGCGTCTGTTTATGGCGGTGCGGGTTATGGACCTCAAGTTAAGGCAGTCCGTGGTGCGAGCATCATCGTTGCGACACCAGGTCGGCTCGAAGACTTGCTAGAGCGTCGTGACATGTCGTTGAGTGCAGTGACGATAGCCGTTCTCGATGAAGCCGATCGCATGTCTGATATGGGTTTTTTGCCGGCAGTCCGAAGAATTTTGCGAGCCCTGCCCAAGCAGCGTCAAGTTCTGTTGTTCTCAGCGACGCTAGATGGTGACATCTCTCAAGTTGTCAAAGAGTTTCAAAACAACCCAAAACGTCACGAGTCAAAGTCGCAAGAAGCCGAGCCCGATATTGACCATAAGTTTTGGCTTGTTGGTCGAAACGATCGTGTTACGACGATTTCACAACTTGTAAATCATTACGAACGAATCATCCTGTTTAGTCGCACAAAGCACGGGTGCGATCGTCTTGCAAAGCAACTTGATAATGCAGGTGTTCGCTCGTCAGTTATTCACGGCAATAAGAGCCAGGCACAGCGTGAGAGATCACTTGAAGAATTTCGTCGCGGAAAATCCAATGTCTTGGTCGCAACCGATGTTGCTGCACGTGGCATTCATATTGATGATGTCCCATGTGTAGTGCACTTTGACCCACCCGCTGATCACAAAGATTACATTCATCGTTCGGGTCGAACTGGGCGAGCGGGATCGAAAGGCGTGGTGATCTCATTGGTTGATCCTTCGCAGCGACGCTCGGTAAGCAAATTGGCACGAGACGCCGATGTCGACGCCGACTTCGTTTCACCAGAATTTGATGCCGCCGACCCTGACCAAGTTAAAGCACGCCCGGGTGAAGTCGGTGGCGTTTTGATCAGCGTTGCTGCTTCAGCCGAGTAAAAAACTTAAAAACAAATATCTTGTGGCCGAACTGGCACACGAGATAATTCTTTGCCAGTGGCATTGCGTATTGCTGCGGCGATAGCCGGGGTGACCGAAATACAAGGTGGCTCGCCGATGCCCTTTGCGCCGAGCGGCGCTTGTGGTTCGGGCTCTTCAATCATTACTGCCACGACGCTGGGCGCGTCGAGGGCAGTAGGCAGCAAGTAGTCAGTGAAACTTGGGTTTCGCATTTTGCCGTTGTCAAGAACGATTTCTTCCATCACTGCAAGACCGAGACCTTGGGCGATGCCACCTTCGATCTGACCAAGTGCTGCGATCGGATTTAACACTCGGCCGACATCTTGTGCTGTTGCTATCTGGATCACCTTTACCAGACCGAGTTCGACATCTACGTCGACAACGGCACGGTGAGCGACAAATGCGAACGCGACATGGCAATTGCCCTGGCCATTCTCGTCGAGTTCTTCGGTTGGTCGATGGTGATGTTCAAAAGTTTCATCGATCAAGACACCGGACGACGCTTCAACGACACTAATTCGGAAGTCTCCGATCATGTCGACAACGTCGGTGTCTTCAATAACCAGTCGCAATGGATCGATGTTGTATTTCTTGCCTACATGTTCAAATAATCGCTGTCGTACGAGGCGACAAGCGCCGTCAACCGCGCCACCACTCATCCATGTTTGTCGAGATGCAGAGGTGCTGCCAGCCGAGCCGATGCCAGTATCGACTGTGTCTAGAACGACATCATCTACACCCAAGACAGATCGTGCGATTTGTGGAGCAAGAACGACGAAACCTTGGCCAACCTCGACTGTTGCAAATTTTAGGGTTGCCACGCCATCTTTGAGTTGGCATCTTGCGGTTGCGAAGTCGTCAAAGGTCTCGCTATACATCAGATTTTTTATCGATACACCCCAGCCGACGCCACGCACGATGTTTTGTGGAAGTGACGTCAAACCCGACCCACCGACGAATTCGAGTTGATTCGCAGATTCTGCCAACGGTTCTGGAAGTTCAATTGCATCGGTTTCACGAATGCAGCGGGCGACTGGCGCAACGCTTTCAATGATTTGCCCCGTGATCAACTTGTCTCCTGTGACCATTGCGTTGCGTAGCCGAATCTCGACAGGCGACAGGCCGCACGCTGCGGCCAATTTATCCATTTGACTTTCGTGAGCGAAACATGCCTGCACGACGCCGAACCCCCGCATCGCTCCGCACGGTGGGTTATTCGTGCGAACTGCGTATCCGTCGATCGTCGCGTTAGGGCAACGATATGGACCTTGTATATGTGTGATGCCGTTGATTAAAACCGCTGAACTAGTCGACGCATAGGCGCCACCGTCAAAAACAAGCCTGGCCTCAATTCGTAATATTTCGCCTTCGCGCGTGGCATGATGACGAATTGAAATTTTGGCCGGGTGGCGATGCACGTGTCCATAAAACGATTCTTCACGACCGTATTGCATTTTGATTGGTCGAGATGTTCTTAGCGCGAGCAACGCGCAATGCACCTGCAAACTGATGTCTTCGCGAGCGCCGAACGCGCCGCCAACACCGCCGAGAGTTAATCGCACATTTTCACATTCGAAATCTAAACATGCAGCAATTTGCTTCTGGTCTTCGTGAAGCCACTGGGTGGCAACAAACATCTCGATGCCTTTGCCGCCGCTGTCGGGTATCGCCAAGGCTGCTTCTAGGCCAAGAAACGCTTGATCTTGCATGCCGATTTCATACGTGCCTTCGACGACAATCTCTCCCTGCAAATTTTGATCGCCAGTGATTATCTGCTGACGGCGAATCACGTTGCCGTCAGGGTGTATTGCGGGGGTCGATGGCAATGTTGCCAAGTCTCCGTCGGTCAATGGCTCAAGAATCTCATAAACAACTTTGATGGCAGCGAGTGCTCTACGACAAGTCTCTGGGTGGTCGGCTGCCACCGCCGCGATAGGTTCTCCAACATAGCGCACGTAGTCTTGTGCAAATACTGGTTGATCACTTGAGATCAGACCGTAAGTTTTTTTGCCAGGTACATCTTCGGCGGTGATGATCGCCTCAACACCCGTTATTTTGTAAGCCGCCGACAAGTCGATCCTGATGATTCGCGCGTAGGGGTGTGGGCTGCGCAGAGTTGCACCCCACAACATGTTTTCTGCATGCAAGTCTGATGAAAATTCGAATTTTCCTTGCACCTTTGCCGAGCTATCTGGGCGAATAGCCGACGCACCGAGAATGTCACGACGCGTCGAGGTGTCAACAGCAGAACTCATGTTCGATTGACTTTGCGAACGGTTATTGCCTTGTCGACGGCCTCGAAAATTCGGCCGTAACCAGTGCATCGACAAATGTTGCCGGAAATCGCTTCTTTTATTTCGATCTCAGATGGCTCAGGGTTCTTTGAGAGAAGATGTTCGATTGCGACCACGAGACCTGGCGTACAAAAGCCGCACTGAACTCCGCCTTCGGTGATGAATGCTTGTTGCACCTCTGTGAGCACACCGTCACTCGCGAGATCTTCAACTGTGCGAATATCAGCATCAATTGCAGTGGCGGCCATAACGAGACATGAGCAGACTGCGTCGCCGTCCATGATTACGGTGCAGCTACCGCACTCTCCTTGTTCGCATGCACCTTTTGACCCTGGCAGACCGAGACGCTCACGAAGCACATAAAGCAAGCTCTCACCAACCCAAGAATCTTTGACCTGATGTGATTTGCCGTTCACCGTGAGACTGTAAATTTCTGTGTTTGCATTCATCACGAATGTGCCCTCAACAACAATCGGCGCGAGAGCGTAGAAACGGCGTGACGGCGATAAGCAGCGGTGCTTCGATGGTCGTCTATCGGCTTTGATTCATTTGCGACACGACTGCCGAATTCTTGCAACAAATTATCGGGCATGGTCGGATTGGTTCTTAGATCAATTTGTTTAGCGAGCCAAGACTCAGTTTCTCGACATCGAATTATTGTCGGGCCAACTGCGCCGAGTGCGACCGCGATCGTGCCGTTAATGCGATCAACAACGAGGCAGCACGAGGCAACAGAAATAACCATGGCGTTTCGCACACCAACTTTTGCGTAACCCTGCCAGCCAGAAACGATCGGCAAAGTAGTTGAGACTATAATTTCGCCCGGCATTCGGGCGTTGCGTTTAACTCCAATCATGAAATCGTGAATCGATACTGTGCGAGACGCTTTTTGTGTTTGCAGATTTACAGTCGCGTCAAGAGCACTCAGCACAGGCAGCGCATCGCCGGCGGGCGAACATGTACCGAGATTTCCACCGATAGTCCCGGCGCTTCGAATTTGAGGTGAGCCAACCGTTCGAGCGGCTTGAGCAAGTGCGGGCACGTGCTCAGCGATTTCGCCGCGCTCCATCATTTGATACGGCAGACCTGCGCCAATCGTAATTTGCATATTTTTGGTGTCGATTTGTGTCGATTTGAGTTCGTCAACTCGCCTGAGAGCAATGACATCAGTTGGCTTGCGATGGTTAAAATTTATCTCAACCATTAGATCGGTGCCCCCTTGAATGAGTTGCGCTGACGGGTTCGCTGCAATTGCTTTCAGCGCATCATCCAACGTGCGCGGAACTTGAACGCTCACGACACACCATCCCAATTAGAAAATGCATCGATCATTGCTTTGACATCGCCAAGTGGATACAAAATTGGGCAGGTCGCACCATTTTTTAGATAGTGAGTTACTCGTTGTCGCGCTTCTGCTGGAGTACCGCTGGCAGTCAGCATTTGAACAATTTCGTCGGGTACGTGCTTTGACGCGGCGACAACTTGCTCGTGTGTTGCTGGCCATGTAAGCACCGAGCCAACTTTGTCGAGCAGTGATTGCGGCACGCCAGATGCCTTCATGATGTGTGGTTGCTGGCCGAGATACTGCGTAACCATTTGTCGTGCCATATCGAGAGCAGTCTTTCGGTCTTCGTGCACACTGCAAACCACGAGTTGTGGGCGATCGATAGATTCAACCGAGCGCCCTGCGCGATCTGCGCCAACCGTCAATGCTTCCATGGCTTTTTGGTTGTACTCGGGCGATACCAAATAGTTCAGCACGACACCGTCGGCGATTTCACCAGTTAGTTCCATCATTTGCATACCGGTTGCGCCGATATAAATCGGCACATCTTTAGGTCGACGCTCTTGGTAGACATAATCAAGTTCAACGCCATCAAGATGAACGAATTCACCTTTGAAATTGACAGTCTCGTTATTCAGCAATGCTCTAACAGACGTGACGATTTCACGCATCGCACGAAGTGGTTTCGCGCGCGAGATGCCTACCTTTGCTGCGAGGGGGTCCCACCACGCACCGATGCCGAGGATTACTCGACCAGGTGCAAGGTCGTCGAGTGTCGAAAATGTTGCCGCCAGGCGGGCAGGGTTACGGCTCCAGCAGTCGACAACGCCAGAGCCAACCTTAAGAGTTTTGGTGAATGAAGCGAATGCGGCCATTGGCACCGTTGCCTCACGAACAAGTCGACTTTCTGCCTGCCAAACGGCCTCAAACCCCTTGCTTTCGGCATACTGCGAAAATTCCATACCCTCTGAAATTTTGTGTGCATCTTGCAGATACAGCGCGACGCGCGCAAATTTGGATTGGGCGACTTGATTCATGGCTATGACAACCTCTCGTATAACCGTAGGGCTTGTTCGTGTGCTTTTGCGCGTACCTCTAATATGTCGACGCGAGTCGGCAACCCGTCGACCAGGACATGTTCACCATTGATTTCAACATCAATTGCAGTCATATTTGTGGTGAAGGCTGCATGCCAAGGGCTATCGGCGAAGTCGTAGTTGAATGTCACAACATCATCTTTTGCTTCAGTGAACAAATCGTGGCCGTTGTCTAGCCATCGCCAGACGGTGCTCGGTTCGGCAGTGACATCGAACTCGCGCAACCGAGCATAAGCAATTCGAGCCTCCTCAATCATGTCGGCACCAATGCCGTCGGTGCCAAGGAGAATTTTGTTTGACCACTGAGTTGGTTTCGCATACCCAACTGAATTGTTCATATTTGACCGTACGTTGTGAACGATCCGACCCTTCAGTTTACGATCAAGATGAACTGCGTGAATCAGTAACCAGTTATCTTGTGCGAGCGACTCGATACGTGCTCCAGATTGGGCGTCATCGGTTGATTCGGCAACATGGATGTGAACCCCAACTGAATGCTTCTGCGCTAGTTCGGCGGCTGCAATAAGTGTTTCATCGGCGCAAGTGAATGCTGCGTGAACACCAATCATTCCGCTGCCACCTGCAGAGAGATATCGATCGCATTCAGCGAGACCGCGCTGTGCCGCTTCGGTCGTTTTGGATAACGGTGAGACTTTCGAATGTAATTGACCGTCGTCATCCCAGCGATCAGTTACGCCATAACAGGTGTTGACTCTCACCCCAACCACTTTGCAGGCGTCAGCAATGGTTGTGAGCGAGCCTTCAATGCAATTAGGCGACTCATGGTGATCGATGATGCAAGTTGTGCCACTCATGAGTGCTTCAGTTGCACCGAGCATTGCTGACCAATAAATCATTTCGTTGTCAAGAGCGGCGTCTATGCGCCACCAAATGTTGTTCAAGATATCCAGAAAAGTTTTTGAGCGGTTCTTTGGTGCGGGCATACCTCGAACCAAAGTTGAATACAAATGATGATGTGCACAGACCAGACCATTCGTGGTGAATGACATGTTTACTCGTCGTCTTTGACCTGGCGCATTGGCAATTCGCTGCGCCATTCGCCATCAAGATTTTTTAGCGCGGCTGCAACAGCACCAGCAGTTGGAACTAGCCCGATCTCGCCGACACCTTTTATGCCATAGGGCGCATTCGGTTGGGCCGACTCGATGAGTTTGACTTCAATTTGCGGCACATCTTTTGCACGAAGAATTCCGAGGCTTCGTAATGTCTTGTTTGTTGGGAAGCCGGTTTCGGGGTCAGCCGGAAAATTCTCGGTGAGCGCATCCGAGGCCCATATGTACGCTGCC
>Ga0214923_10008480_pt1 | contig 10921 bp, 13 predicted proteins | sample LL1510_MetaG_FD_177993 | JGI IMG/M metagenome (GOLD analysis project Ga0214923, IMG submission 177993) | Freshwater microbial communities from Lake Lanier, Atlanta, Georgia, United States - LL-1510 | ecosystem: Environmental > Aquatic > Freshwater > Lake | place: USA: Georgia | collected...
AAGAAACCAATGTCAACATTTATAGACACATCACAAAAAGGAACATTATATATAGGCAAGACAAATTTATATTATAATCCTGTTGGATTATATATGTCATGTGGAAAAAATTATTATGATGTGGATGTACAAAAGGCACATCATCAATTTGTAGACAAAAGTATATATCATTCATATATTTATGAGTTAAAAGTTAGTAAGTCAGTCTTAAAAATAAAAAGTTTAAAAAGTTTTGTTAATTTTATCAATAAATACAAATATTCTGATTCTAAAATAAAAATTACTGATATATTAAATTGGAAACAAATTAAAAAAGAATACGATGGTCTTATAATCTGTCCCAATTTACGCGAACAACTATTTAGAGATACAAAACCATTACTTGATATTTATAAAGACGAGAATATAATTCAAGAAAAAATTTTAGAGAAATATGGTGAAAATTGGAAGAAAGAATTAAGATTTTTATCTGAATGGTTTCGATATTGGAGAACTCAAGGTGTTATATGGAGACAAACAGGACTTAAACAAATTAATTTAATAGATAAATTGAATATTTTGTAGAAAATGCAACAACAGATATAATTGATTATGGCGATATATATTTTAGTTTTAATCAAGGTGATTATTTAATGCCTCAACCATAAATAATAAAAAAATTGATATTTAATATATTGATAGATTAGTATATATATATAATAATAAATGATGAACCAAAATATATTTGAAAATTTTTGTGATAAATGCAAAATTATATATTCAATTGAACCATACGCATATGATCATAAAAGAAATGTAATTAAAATTCCACAAAGAACTATATATTCCAATTGTATTATTTGTATTGGAAATTGTTTAATGGCTGAAGACTTATTAAATAAACCGATATCTGATAGAATGATAAACTATCTAACAACTTTTTCAGGAAATAATATAACTATAAATAATATTATTGAAAAAATTTATAATTATATTAACAAAGTTTTGCCAAATGCATATTTAATTATATTTGTAACGTATAATCACATTTATTTTCAATTGATAGATAAATTATTTGAAAAATATGTATTATTTGCAAATAAAGAATATATAACACATATATTATTTCGTTTTCAGTGTGATGAATTAGATAATGATAAACTTAAATTTGAACATAATTTTAAAGAATATGAATTTAATGATGAAAATTTATCTAAAATCATTAGATTATATAAAAACAAATATATCATCAATCAACAAATAAAAAATATGTATTATGTTGAACATGACAATGGAAATTATTATATCAAATATCCAACATTTGATAAAACAATATTACAATTTGAAATTAAAACAAATAATCTAGAAAATGTTTATATTGAATATAATAAAAAGATTGTAAATATAGATAAACTTGATAATATTATTAAAAATTTTAATTCATATAAAAGAGATTGATTTATTTATATCTAAAAATATTATGTATAAATAAATAATATAATTTATATTGAAATATTTAATGAAATTATGAAAATATAAATAATAATTAGTTATTTCCAATATTATTAAAAACTTCAAAATTATCAAAATATAATTGTATGACTTCTAATGTTTTATTTGTTTTATTTAATGGATTGCTCCAATATTCTATTTGTTGTTTTAGAATAGTTAATCTTTCATTCCATTCATTAATATATTTATGTTTTATTTTACATTGACCTTTCTTATCATATCCCCAACAAGATTGAATTTTTGTTTCTCTAATATTATACTCATCTGGATTAAATCTTATGAATATAATTGGTCTATGTCCTAAATCTTGTGATATTTCCATTAATCTTTTATTTTCACAACTACAATCATAATCAATATGTTGATTTTCATCTATTTCAATTATTAAAATTTGTTCTCCCATATCTAATAATAAATCTGGTCTTCTCCTAGAACATCCATCCTGAATTTTTTTATCAGTTATCCATGTATATTGTGGAAATGTTTTGGTTATATATTCTGCTACAGTTTTTTCTTTAGTTTTATAATTTTTAGTTATAGGTGAATTAGGAAACATATGGACGAAACAAAAATAACAATAACCATTATATTTTTCTTGAACTTGTATGAAACATAATAAAGTTTTACAAGTTTTACTTATTACATTAACCATATTTTCTTTTTTATGAATACCGCAATATAATGCTTCTTTTTGCCCTCCCATATTAAAGGTTGCTCGTATTTTACAATGGGATTCAATACAAGTTTTATTTTTAACATCAATCATGTTTTCTTTTTTATGGACATTACAATATAATGCTTCTTTTTTACCTTCTATATTGTAATTTGGTTTTGTCTTACAATTTGGTTCAATACAAGTTTTACTTTTAACATCAATCATATTTTCTTTTTTATGAATGCTACAATATAATGCTTCTTTTTGACCTTCCATATTAAAAGATGGTCGTGTCTTACAATTTAATTCAATACAAGTTTTACTTTTAACATTAATCATATTTTCTTTTTTATGAACACTACAATATAATGCTTTTTGACCTTCTATATTAAAAGTTGGTAATATTTTACAATTTGGCTCAATACAAGTTTTACTTATAACATTAACCATATTTTCTTTTTTATGAACGCTACAATATAATGTTTTAGTTTGACCTTCTATATTAAATGTTGGTAATGTTTTACAATTTGCTTCAATACAAGTTTTATTTTTAACATTAACCATATTATCTTTTTTATGAACACTGCAATATAATGCTTTTTTACCTTCTATATTATATTTTGATCGTTTCTTACAATTTGCTTCAATACAAGTTTTATTTTTAACATCAATCATGTTTTCTTTTTTATGGGCATTACAATATAATGCTTCTTTTTTACCTTCTATATTGTAATTTGGTAATGTTTTACAATCTGCTTCAATACAAGTTTTACTTTTAACATTAATCATATTTTCTTTTTTATGTACACTACAATATAATGCTTCTTTTTTACCTTCTATATTGTAATTTGGTAATGTTTTACAATTTGCTTCACTACAAGTTTTACTTATAACATTAACCATATTTTCTTTTTTATGAACACTACAATATAATGCTTTTTTATCTTCTATATTAAAAGTTGGTAGCTTCTTACAATTAGGTTCTATACAAGTTTTATTTTTTACATTAACCATATTTTCTTTTTTATGAATGCTACAATATAATGCTTTTTCCCCTTCTATATTGTAAATTGGTTGTGTATTACAATCTGGTTCTATACAAGTTTTACTTTTTACATTAACCATATTTTCTTTTTTATGTTCTTTACAATATAATGCTTCTTTTTGACCTTCTATATTAAAAGTTGGTAGAGTCTTACAATTAGTTTCAATACAAGTTTTATTTTTTACATTAACCATATTTTCTTTTTTATGAATGCTACAATATAATGCTTTTTTTTGATCTTCCATATTATATGTTGGTTGTATTTTACAATTTGGTTCAATACAAGTTTTATCTCTGACATTAACCATATTTTCTTTTTTATGAATACTACAATATAATACTTTTTGACCTTCTATATTAAAAGTTGGTTGAGTCTTACAATTTGGCTCAATACAAGTTTTACTTTTAACATTAATCATATTTTCTTTTTTATGAATACTACAATATAATGCTTTATATAGACCATCTACATTATAACTTGCACTTAATTTACAATTTTCAAATTTACAAATTGACATTTTATTTAATGATGGTATATATACTTTTAAATAAAAAAATAAATTTTTTATTTAATATTATTTTATAATAAAATAATATGTCTGAATATTCTATCAATTTAAGAGAAACAGTTTTCCTAAATACTCTATAAGGCTCTATTAGAATATTTGAAGAAAATTATAGATCCCGTTGTGAAAAAAATAATTACCAATATTATTTTTATAAAAAATTGATTAAAAAAAATGTAAATTAGTATATTTTTTTAATTTATATATAATGAACACCCAACAAGCTTTATGAAATATAATTAATAAAAATGATTTTAATTTTACAAATAAATTTATAGAAGTGATTAAAATGGATTTAGAATATTACTAATTACTTTCGATTTCTACTAAACAATTAGCAAAGATATTTATGAATAAATATTTTACTGAAATTATGCCAAAAATTAGAGAAACTGGAATGTACATTTTAGATAAAAAATCAAAAAAAGAACTTGATAAAGTAAATAAAAAACTAAATTCTATAAAAAAATCTAATAAAAGTTTAACAAATAATCAACGTAATATTATTTATCCAATTGGAAATGCAATATATGTAATAACCAAAATAATAAATAATAAAAAATATTATAAAATTGGTTATACTAAAAACTTAAATAAGCGTCTTAAAGTGTATAATACAGGTGAACCAAACAAGATTTTATTTAATTATTATTTAATGGTAAAAGATAAAAAAATAGATAGTTGTATAAAAAAAATTATGAAAAATGAAGAATTCATAAAAAATAAAGAATATTATATGACATCATTAAATAAAATACTGAGATTTATATCTAAATGTGATATAACACTTAATAAAATTAATTGTGGCTATTGTTTAGAATTATATGATTTTGATAACATAAAAGATCATAAATGTAAATATATATAAATTATATCACTAACCCAAAAGTTCTTGAAGGAAAAGCTTTGCTTTTCCTTGAACTACATTTTTGTGTATATCTGCTAAAAACAGCACCATAATGACCTTTTCCTAATTTTTCAAATTTAGTTGATTTAGATAATTCTTCAAATAAATTTTCTTTATAATTTATATCAAATTTTGAAAACATTGTATATATATTATTTATATATCATATATAAACATAAATATTATTATTATTTATAGATGTCATCCAATAATAATTTAACAAAAAATGAATATTTAGAAATTCAAAAATGTAATAAAATGATAGATATTATAATGTGGTCTTATGGATATTCAAAATCTTTTTTCCAATCAGTCGCTCAAAAAAAAATATGACATTGCTGTAAAAGAATATGAAAAATGTTTAAAAAACATCCAATATGAAGATAAAAATAATGAATGATCTTATATTAAATTAAATATATATATGAAATTTTTAATAAATATATTATTTTAATGGATTATAAAGAACTTAAAATATATAACGATCTTCCTATTCCAATAAGACAATGTAATGATAAATATAATTTGGATTACGAATGTATATGTAAATATTGTAGTAATCCAAATAAATATGTGACTAATTGTGATGGTTATTCATATCTTTGGAATAAATGTATGTTATGTTTGAAACGCGTATGGTATTGGCATCAAGTTTGTAGTCTATATGGAAGAAGAAGTCCTGATTTAGTATGTTTTTATTGTCGTATTCCATTTTATGATAATAAATTAAAAAATGGAGAAATATACAATATAGCAAAAAATCAGAATTTGAAATGTTAAATTATATAAATAATAATTATATAACAACTAATAATGGCATTAAATCAATCATATGACTTGTGTGATTTATTATGTGATAAATTTGGAAACAAAAAAGATTATTATAAAATGAGTAGAATTGAAAAAGATTATTTGAAAAAACTAAATATAAAAAGAGATGATAAATCTTTGAGACGAATCGCAGACATTAAATTAAGAATTATAAATGATTTGAATAAAAATAATTTCAATAAAAAATATCAAATTCAATCATTATCTGAATATGATATGATTAAAGAATTTTGTAAATCATTAGAACTAAAAGGTTATGAATTATTATGGCATCATGATGAACACGATATTAAGAGAAATCAATTATATAAAATTATTGAAGGCAATTATGATTGTTGTAAAGATTGTGATAAACCAATGACATTTATTTCTAGGCAAGTATTGGTTAAATATTGTTATTTTTATAAAAAAAATTGAAAAGTTTGCTAACACTGGTGGGAGGCATTAGCGAAGCTAATGACACTCATCCTTTATCTTTTGCTTTAGCAAAAGATAATCACTTTAGAATACTTTATAAAATTTGCTTCTATCCTTAATCTTTTGCTTTAGTAAAAGATAATCGTGATTAGAATTTTTATTTCACTCATGAAATAAAAATTGAAAATATAATATGCTATAATATACCAATATAATATAAATTATGGCTTGTGACGACCATTATTACAATATAATTTATCATGGTATTTCTCCTGAATATCAACAAACAATTAAAAGCAATATTGCTATGTTGGAAGAAGCATCAAACTATTTAGAAACAGGAAATAATATGTTTTCTTTTGCTTCTATTTTTAGTGGACCAATGGCTAAAGTAGGTTCATTTGTATCTAAATTAGTTGTTGAAGATTTGAAAGAAGCAGGAGAAGAAAAACTAAATCAAAAAGTAAAAGTAATTGCTAAAAATGAAGAATCATCAACATTAATTAAAACATTATATGAAGAGAAACATGGACAAACACCACACATTATAATGCTTAGCGAATTGGCAGAACGTCATCAAAACAAAATAGAATTATTGTCAAAAAAATATGATAAACAGACAATTTCTAATGCATTACACAATACATCTGGTGATATGTCTGAACTCCAAAATGAAATCAAACAACTCAAATTGTGGCTTGAATCATCACAAGCAACTAAATATGAAGAAACAAAAAAACAATCATATTATGATACTTTTGCTAATCTATCACAAATTGGAACAGCCTTTCAATGTAATGAATTAGTAGAGATTTCTAATATGGCACAATCGTTTTTGACTATTCGTGATTCCATCAGTGCTCTAACAAGTGCACAATCAGTCGTTTCTATGATTAATCCAATTACTTCGCTTTTGTGTGTTGGAAGTGGATTATTTAGTATGTTTAAGAAAAAGAAATCTAATAATCAAGAACATATTAAAATGTTGATAAAATATTTTAATATATTGAGACAAGAACTACACTCCATTCAACAAGAACTACACTCCATTCATCAAGAAATGAGAGAAAACTTTAAAATGGTATTCAGATATTTAGATAATATCACTGAGAAATTACAAATTCAATATACAATGACACTTAATATCTATCATAAAATTGAACAAGTTCAAAAGTCTATCGAAAATGTACATGTTATTTGTGAGTATTATGGAAAACAAAATCTGTTGCAAGACTTTTATCGCACTGTTTATAAAGTAATCAAGGGTACACCTGAATATTTTTCAAGTTTAGGATTGGCAGGATTTAATAAAATCTTTATGGATTTGTTCTTTTGGTTGGAAAATCATAGTTTCGATCATGGATTAAATGGCTACATATATTCATCCACTTCAGGCACTGTTGTCAATAATTTGAATGCATCTATTCATAACAGAATTGGATATTTGGCACATCTTTTGAGTTTTTCATATGATATGGTTAATCTCAAAATATTTGGTATTTGTATTGATGCATTAACCATTTTAATCCATAAAGCATTGCCATATTATGGAAGTATTCCAATATCAGTTGAACAGGTAATACCAATTATGAACAAAGCAAATTTGACTGAACAATTTATTGATTACTCTAGACAGCCACAAGTATTAGAGATACAAATATCTCAATATAATCACACTGTTGATAAATTAAGAGCTACTCTTCTTCAATGGATTGATACAACACGATATAAAATTGGATATAATATTCATGATATGACACTAGAACAAATGGTTTCTGCTACACCTATTTCAACAGGAATTAGATATGCAAGTGATCCTAATAAATTTTGGCCTAATTTACCTATGTGTCTTGCATCAATGTCAGGTTCTATTTTGCAAATATATAAATTGTGTGAAGTCGCAATTAAATTAGGACTTGGTAATTATGACTTTAAATTTTCATTGTCACATGGTGAACCATATTTTAATAGAATTCCAGTAACTATTAATATCCTTACAGATTTTATTTTGGAAGGAACTAGATATAATATTAATAGCGAGTTATGGCATGCACCAGCTTTACTAAAAGGACTTAAGTATGAATTGACAAGCGAATATGTATTAGGATGGTGGCAACATGATTATCAATCTCAACGTTGGACATTACAAAATTGCACACAAACAAACACTTATTTTGAAAAAGTTTTGAAAGAAGCGTGTGAAAAAAAATTAAATAGTATTCGGCAAGAAATGTCTAGTATACAGTACCCTATTGGATCACAAGTATCTACCTTATGTGATGTATTGCAAGAAAAATACATCATAATTAATAAAATGTTTGAATTAAATGACACTACTCTTGAAGGTCTTAATTCAGGTGTATGGATTAAAACAAGATTAAATCAGTTGATAAATCATGAAAATACTTATGGATACAATGTTATATCATTCTGTGATTTTGTAAAAGAAAAATCTTTGGCTATTAAAGCTCAATACAATAATCCAACAATTAAAGATGGTATTAGAAATTCAATTACAAGATTAAATGAATTAACAGGAGACATTAATATTATTCAACAAAACTATAAAGAAATTAAAGAACGAGATAAACTAGCACAGATTGAACATGCTAAGATAATCCAAGAAGAACAAAAGCAAAAAGAAGAAAAACAAAGAATTACTCAAGAACAAGAAATAAAAAATATTTCAGATATTGGAATGCAAGTTGGTCGTTCTTTAACAATTAATGCAATACTTAAAAAATTACAATCAATGAACAAAATTAATGAAGCAGACTTGATACAAAAACATTTTGGAAATGAAACACAGCATCAAATACAAATTGTTGAAGAAGACATTAAAACAATAACATTATTTAATACATCATTTAGCAGTGGAAGTAGTATGGCATTACTAGAAATTTCAATGCATTTGAGAGATTATCCACAGACATTAATGGATATTCAGAAGACGGGATACCAAATATTGCAACAGATATTAACGTCACCAGTAAAATCAATTGGATATACAATGAGTAGATTTTTGATTAAAGATAACTAGTAAAATAAGGTTAATTTTTTTAAACAAATATCATAACTTTTTTATTTATTTTTTCAGCATATCTTATTGTAGACCAAGTCCCACTTCTTAATACAGGTTTATTATCAATAGGACAAGCGATTAGTATGTTACAACCATTAACAATATTTTTATTTCTTTTCAAATAATCATATTGTTTCATAATATTTTCACTTTTACAAAAGGCTCTTAATTTATCATCTTTAGGAGGATGAATTATTATACTCAAACCAAAATTATTATTACCTGAAGAAACAATATTATTTATAATAAAAAATATTTATAATATCAAAAAATGTATTTTATTTATGATTAAAAATAACTAATTTTTTTCTTCAACAATATTTGTTATATTATTCCAATATTTATAAGTAAATTTATTGTTATTTGTAAAAAAACCATTTTTATTTCTTTTATTTTCTGAAATTATTATACTAATATCATTATTTTTTTCAAAAATTCGAAGCATACAAGATAATGACAATGGTGGATTGTAATCTTTTTCATTTTTATGTGAATGATTAAAATCACCTGCTCCAAAATGCCACATAAATTTTATTCCTTTTTCATTTTTACCAAACCAATACATAGTCTCATACATTTCTCTATATTTAGATTTTAATAATTTATGATAACCATTCATAAATTTAAGATAATCTCTTAAAGTGCAAGATATATATGCATTACCACAGAACCAATTTTGTTGTTCTTTAACGCCAATTGAACCATCTTTTTCATATGGTGTTGATTCTTTAACATGTTTATTATGTTGAAATCCTGAGTTATTCATTTTTAATTTATCAAAAATATATTTTTTAATAAATTCATCAGTTTTCATACCACTAACTACATAAATTATATATCCTAAAATATCAAATCCAGTATTATTATAATTTTTAGGATCATAATGCTTTGATTTTTCTAATGGTTTAAAATATGGTTTATTTTCATTGATAACTTGAACTGCTGTTTCAAAATCAACGAATTTTGTTTCATTTTTATCTAAAATATCATTATATAGTTTTTTTGGATTTAATTTAAAATATAATTCAGATGAAAAATCATAAACACCAGATGAATGATATAATAAGTGATTAATTGTAATATCATCATTATTTGGTATATTTATACAATATTTACTTATTTTATCTGTTAATTTTAATTTATTCATTTGAGCTAATAAAATAATTGATAAACCTGTTATTGGTTTAGATAATGAGAATATTCTAAATCGTGTGTCTTTTGAATTACCAACATATTTTTCTAAAATAACTTTATTATTTTTCATTATAATGATTCCATATTTATTATCTAATTTTTTTAATATACTATTAAATTCATACTTTATACCACCACCTATTTGATTATTTTTTAATTCTAAATATTTTGTCTTGTATTTTAGGTATTTATGATAGTCTGTCATATAAATTATTATAGAAAATATAAATATATAAATATAAATATAAATATATAAATATGAGTGATTATGAAAAAATAGATTTGATTAAACAAATTTATGATTATAAATTAAAAGGATTTAATATTGATAAAAAACCATCTATTACTAATACAATTGAAGAATTAAAATTTGAATTACATAGATTACAATATAAAGAACTTAAATTAAATTATACAAAAGAATTTCAAATTTATAAACAACTATGTAAATATTTAGATAGTAAGCAATAAAACTAATTATTCATATAATCTAATAGAAACATATGTATATCATTTTTTGATATTAATATTTCAGGCACACCTTTTTCATCACGAATATTACTATGAAAAAAACTATCATAATCAATATCATATTTTTCTAATAATTCTTTTTCTGTTATATTTGTTTCATTAAACATTTTATTTTCTTTTATCATTATTTCATAAGGTTCATAAAAAACAATTATTGGTTTATTCATATTTGATATAAAATATTATATTATATTATTTTATA
>Ga0214923_10008481_pt1 | contig 10920 bp, 10 predicted proteins | sample LL1510_MetaG_FD_177993 | JGI IMG/M metagenome (GOLD analysis project Ga0214923, IMG submission 177993) | Freshwater microbial communities from Lake Lanier, Atlanta, Georgia, United States - LL-1510 | ecosystem: Environmental > Aquatic > Freshwater > Lake | place: USA: Georgia | collected...
TGTTTATGTAGATAAAATCCAAAAAAAAAGTATAACACTCAATTCATTTTTTGAAAGAAATAATATTGATGGTAATAAATATGATTTTTGGAATTTCGACATACAAGGTGCTGAATTAATGGCGTTGAAAGGTGCAAGTAATTATTTACCTAATGTAAAAGTCCTATATTTAGAAGTAAATGAAAAAGAATTATACAAAGGGTGTGCGTTGATTGGAGAGATTGATACATTTTTATCACAATATAATTTCAAACGGATTATTACAAATATGACGGTTCATGGTTGGGGAGACGCTATATATATTAAATCAACCCAGGTTGCTTCCAAGAATGACCAATTCATAAATAATATGAGAATCAATATGGTTAAACATTTTTGAATAAATAAAAATATCACACCATAATATATAAATGGCCAAGTGGATTCGAGAAATCATTATTTCAGCAATGGTAATGTTAATATTAGATGGCGCGTATTTAACCGCCAATCAGCAATTATTTGAAAACCAAGTCATCAGTGTTCAGCGTGTAGTATTACAAGCAAAATTAGTAGGTATAGTTATATGCTATTTAGCATTAATTTTCGGTTTAAATTATTTTATTATTCGTAAAAATCGTCCAATACACGAGGCCTTTTTATTGGGTTTAGTCATCTATACAGTATATGATAGTACAAATTACGCTATATTCAAACATTGGAAGCCAGTCGTAGCATTGATGGATGGTATATGGGGCGGTATTTTATTTGCCCTAACGACATTCATTACTTACAAAACTGCTTAATAAAATCATCAATTGATAATTGTATTTCATTACCATTACCAATACTTTTTTCACAAATTTCGGCGGGTTGTTCATCTGTTTCATAATTATAGAGTGAATAAAATAATTCTTCTTTCTCTTCATCCTGAAATAATACGGACTTTGTTTCGTGGTCTATCTCCGCACCATATTTAGTTAAGCGTTTCGTCCAGATAGGTGAAAACGAAGCATAATATAACCAATGTTCCAGATATTCTTGTTTGAAATCTTTATTCGTAGTTTTAAATAATTCATTATATTCTTTGTGAGCAGTAAATTGATATGCGTATCTTAAGACGAACCAATTTTCATTCGGTTCTCCGCAAAGAGTTTTATATTTTTCAATATCGCGTTCAGTCATCATCAATCGTAAACGTCTTTTCGTGGATACCGGTCTTCGTAAAATATTACGTTTTATTTGAAAATAATCATCCAAGAATTGAGTTAAGTCATAGTCATATTGTAATAAATTCCATACTATGGTTCCTAAGACGGTATCATTTATTACCGATTTTTCATAATTTTCATACCAACTATGATATTGATTATTTATGAATTGTGTAAAATGAGTAGGACAGCATTTTTCATATATATGATTGAATATGTGTAAAACAAAATTCATGGCGTCTACTTCAAATCCAGAGTAATATAATTCATATGCCCAGAATAATGCTTCATCTTTGTTTTTATTTAAAATAGAAAGGAATAAAGAATGCATAACATCTTCTTTCGAGTATAAATAACGAGTAAATATTAGTGGTGCGTTTTCTTCCATTTGATATATATTATAATTACATATAATATATATTATGATTTTCAATTTTCTTGTTTACTACCGTCTCCTTCAACAAAGCGTTTATAAAAAGATTTGTAAGTATTTTGTAATTTATCGAAACGCATATTAAATTTACCATCCATAAACCGGCGGTCTATATTTTCAACGACGACTTTGTCTTGAAGCATGGTATTGTACATTGTATTTCGCGTAATGACATCGCCAAATTTATTTTCCCAAAAATTACGATAGGTTTTTACAAATAATTTACTTTTATTATCGCCAATCGGTAATGCGAATGTTTTTACAGTGCTAACATAATCACCGAATTTCACACGAGCAATAGTCGTATGTGGTAAAATAAATTCATTTTCAACGATTAAATCTTTTACTCCAAATGCTTTACGAGCCATTGAATCTTCCCCCGCTTCATACATATAAGTTGTTTTATAATGATTTTTTCCAATCATTTTGGGAGGGAATTCTTTGCTAGGGTCTGGACGCCTAGCATTTCCAAAGGTATGAACATAGGCGATATGCATGACGTCTAACGAATTTTCACTCAACACGCGCGAATAACAATTATAATCCATTTCTAAGTGAACCATACTACAATTTTCTTCAGGTGAACCAATGATATTACCTGAATAACCGGGGTCCGCAATATATAAACCGGTGTCTATCTCCGCGGGATAAACAATCGTATCATTCAACTCATTTTGCGCAGTAATCGTATAGGACATATTTCCTTGATACGTATTTATATAAACCCATTCGTCATGTTCTACAATATTATATTTTCCCACATCATAAATAGGGGATGGTTGAAAACAAATACCCGGAACTTTAGTAAGTGTCCCATTACAATTAAATTCATAACCGTGATAAGGGCACATTACAGTATCATTAATTATTTTTCCACCCGATAGAGAAGCCGCTTTGTGAGTACATACATCATCTAATGCGCGATATTCTCCGTCGTCATTTCTCCATATGACATAGTTTTTATTCCAAATACGCTTTTTGTAAGGTTTGTTTTTTATAAAATCGCCGGGTTTACCGATAACATACCATTGTAAATCATATTTATCTTGTTCGGTTAGTTCGTGGTAAGATAATTTGGGAAAATTCAACAGGGAAGTTGCGGGTAAATCGCTTTTGGAAGCAAACATACGGGTCAACAAATAAGAATAGGATGATACATTTGTAATTACAAAACTTAAAAATATAACGAACGAATACATTTTAATATTACTTTATACGAATATATAATAAAATATCTTTAAATAGTATATACAAAATAATAATGAAAAGTTATCGAAATAAAGCGAAACGCACAAAAACAGCGAAAAAAAAGGTTAAACGAGGCGCGAAACATCACAATCACGCAGTAAATAATCGTAATAAATCCCATATCGTAAAGGTATTTTTAGAAGTTCTCAATATGGTAAAATTATATCATTGGAAAACACAATCATTTGCGCAACATAAAGCGACCGATGAACTACATGAACGATTGAGTGAAAATATAGATAAATTCATAGAAGTTTTATTAGGAAAAGATGAATCCAGAATACGTATGTTAGAAAAACGTATTGATTTAGTGGATGCGACCAATGTGAAAGATTTTAAATCGCGCATATATGAATACCGCGAATTTTTAATTGAAATGAATATGTATTTTGATGCGAAGCGAGATACCGATTTATTAAATATCCGCGATGAAATATTAGGCGATATTAACCAGTTCTTATATTTGATGACATTCGATAAATAGAATAACCTATATATTGTAATATACATTATTCCAAATTTTATCCAAGTCAGCATTTAATTTTATTTCACAAATATTTGAACCTTGTCCAATAACTCGGTGTGTATGAGTTGCGTGTGCGATGGCCATTGGGGCAGATAATGAACCAACAAATAATTTACAAGAAGAAATAATGGAGCATAAATCGTGGAACGTTTCTGTTTGTTTATATTCAATTTGTAAACCCGTTTGTTCAATAAAATATTCATATTCGCTTGGTGTAGCCGATATGAAAAGTAAATCTTGGCCAAATCGCTGATATAGATTTTGAAAATCGATATTTTTAGGCCATCTATAGCTAGTCGTATTGATAACGATTCTCTCTTTCCATGTTTCATCATTATTTACAAGTAGCCATTTATGTTTTCCCCATTCAACCGCGTATGTATATTTATAGACGTCATACCAATTATTATCTGTAACAAATGAACTGCTATATATCATTGGATTATTTCGCCATTTGGTTAAATTAAAGTCAATATTTTCATTCTCATATATGGAATAGGAATGTATATAGGGTTGCGATATAATAACACTATACGTATCTTGGTAGGTATCTTCTAAACTATTTCTGAATTTATCTCCATGATTACTTAAATACAAAACACCTTTTCTACCAGTTTCATAAAATTTTTCACAAACAACGGATAAAGATTGAATAAAATCACCAAACATACCACCTGCTACATATGTAATAGGTTCATAACCAAAAAAAAACCGAAGTGAATTATCGTTTAATTGTATAAACGTTATATTTTGTGATTGAATATTTATATCTGAATAATTCAATAATATGGTTGGTTGTTTAAATATTTTTTTTATAATTTCTGCGTGTGGAGTATCAATAATTAAATAATCAAATTCGAGACTTAAATAATTAATTTCTGGAATTTTATGATACATTTCATCAAGGTTCTCGATGGTGATTTTAAAATAGGTGGAGTTATAACTTTTTTGCTCTTTTAATGTCGAATCCGTAATTACATTGAACCAGTTCTTGATACGAAACCGTTTTTGATTCATTTCAAAAATTTCATTAGAAACTATCGCAAATTGAGGATCAGAGACATTGATACTTTTAATTATATTTGTTAAATCCCAAATCGTACCATTTACATTTTTTAATAATTTATAAAAAAACGCGAAGGAAAGAATGTATGGATTACAATAATGATACAATTCATCTACTTCTTTTTTTATTTCTATCAATTTAGATTCATCTGTTATTTTCTGTAATTTCAATTCTAATATACTATATTTATCAATGGCTTCGCCGAGAGATACTTCAATCTTCATTATATAGTATCAACCATATATTTTATATATTTTCCAGATAAGATATATAAAAAATAAAAAAGAATTATTCCATATGAAAATTATAGACGGATTCACATTTTATAATGAGTTAGATATGTTGTTATATAGGCTAACCGCATTAGACCACGTAGTCGACCATTTTATTATTGTAGAAGCGACCAAAACTCACGCTGGAAACGACAAACCATTATTTTTTGAAGACAATAAACAAATGTTCTCTCGTTTTTTACATAAAATTCTTCATATCGTGGATGATAAATTAATTGTTCCAGATGTAGCAAAAGGAGAACAATGGTATAATGAAATACATCAACGCGATGCCATCGATGTAGGTTTAACTCATTTGAAATTAAGTCCAGAAGATATGGTGGTCATAAGTGATTTAGATGAAATACCCAATCCACAAGTCCTTGAATATATTAAACATAACAATATTACGGTGAATTACGCCGCACTCATTATGGATTTTTATTATTATAATTTGAATTGTAAAATAAATGAGCAATGGTATCACGCAAAAATAATAAATTATGGTTATTTTAAAGATTTGAAAATGACGTGTAATGAAGCGCGTATGGGTAATTCAGAACAATATTTTCCAAAAGGGGGATGGCATCTATCCTATTTTGGAGATGGTGAATTTATTAAAAACAAATTGGAAAATTTCGCGCATCAAGAGTTTAATAAAGAAGAATATACGAATGTCGAGAACATCAATAAATGTATCGATAATTATTACAATATTTTCGAACAAAAAAAATGCAATAGATATTTCAAAATTCCTATTGCCGAAAATGATTTTTTACCACCATTGTATGACACTTTGTTGACCAAATTTATCAAATGTTGAGTTTTTTGAATAACTGCCCATCATTCCTTCCAATGTAGGTAATGTGTTCAATCCATCCGGATAACGACCGTGTAATTCAAAATAATACAAAGATCGGATGGTTCCTCTCAATTTATATAACTGTTTTCGTGCGGCCAATATTTTTTTCCAACGTCGTTGAATCAAACGTATCCAATGGGTTTTTACAGAAACGGTATAAGTTCCATCAGCCAATATATATAATTTCATTATTTCTATGCGCGGGTCGCTCATATAAATAACGCTATATTCCTGTAAATATCTGACTAATAAGTCATATGGAGTTTTATAAAATAATTTAGGAGATACCGCGTTCACTAATAAATAATAATCGTATGCGCGCGAACGTTTACAAATACCAATATAGTAATTATGATTGGTTTTTTCTCGTTCTATGAAGTCAGAATCATTCTCATATAAATCGTCAAGTTCTTCATCTATATCATCATAACTACTGATACTATCGCTGAAGGTATCGATATAATTATCGCTATCACTATTTATGTATTCATCCATGTTGAGTGTATTTATTTACAAATAGGTAGAATCGTAATTACAAATTCAATTTTGTAATTATTTGTAAAGAGAAAAATATAGGTATACATTATAAAATGCCGTTTGATATATCAAATGAGGTAGCCAATGAAAAAGATAAAAAGAAAGTCGTCGTAAATCATAATGTAAAGTTCTCGTTTATGCTTACCTATATTTTATTACTAACTACCGCAACAATTACTTTCATCGAAGCCATCCGAACGACCGACCCTATTGTTCGACATATATTTAATTTGGAGACTACCATCTCCATTGTTGCCGGTTATTTTTATTCAGTATTTGTAGCAAAAATAGATGAAGCGGAAAAACAAAACAAACCGTTAGATTGGTTAGAGCTAACCAAAACCCGTTATAGTGATTGGGTGATTACCACGCCGATGATGTTATTAGCATTAGTCGTTGTATTGGGTTATAATTCAAAAATTACGGTGAAATTCATGACCATGATATCCATTGTCTTATTAAATTATGTAATGTTATATATTGGTTATTTAGGTGAAACGAATGTATTAAAACGATTTTATGCTATGATTATAGGTTTTGTAGCATTCTTCGCGATGTTTTTCATTATTTTTATGAATTTCGTTCGACCAAAATATAATTTTGTGAATAATGTATTGTTTGGATTTTATTTGATCGTTTGGTCATTGTATGGAATTGTGTATATGTTTGGAGAAGAGACAAAAAATATAGTCATGAACGCGCTTGATTGTACCGCCAAATGTTTAATTGGATTATTCTTATGGGTGTATTATACAGGTATTGTAAAATGGTAAAAAAATTGAACTATTCTTTATTATCGAATAGTAATAATAAAGAATACAAAAATGATATCTACGATAGTTAACCGCTGTAAACAAATATTTTCTGCGTCCAAATCTACAAGTTCAAATAACCGACAAAAATCGAAGAAACAAAAATCAGAAGAAATAGATGAGCCATCGCCAAATGAAATATGTAATGACCGATATATGTTTATCAAACGTGGTACTCATATAGGCAATTTGATTACTTTTCGAAGTAAAGCAAAACTAGACCAGAAAATATATCCGGAAAAAAAAGAAATACAAGAAGCAAAGCCTGAACCTCCACCAGAAATAACACCCGAAACTTCACCAAAAACACTTCATTGGACGGTAATAAAAGTAAAAATAGAAATAATAACGGGAGAACATTATAAACAAATCATAGAAAAATACAATGAAACGAAACCCTCCAATTGGCCGCCATTGGAAAGGTTAGACCGTGCGGAAGGAGGGTTTCAATTAGAAATACCAGAAAAAAGGGGAATAAAATGTAGAAACGCAAATGATAAAATTAAACAATTACGATGGAAAAATAAAGCATTAGTTCAACATAATAATTATATCACTTTTAATGAAGGTGAATTAGAAATATTGTTTAACGCAATGTTAGACGTATTGGGCAAGGATGTATATGTGGAATAAAAAATAAAATACATTGGAATTTTATTTTTTTAGCCTTTTACGAGAATTGAACTCGCGACCTTTACATTACAAGTGTAATGCTCTACCATACTAAGCTAAAAAGGCCTGTTTAATGAATATTATTCCATTAGACATATTTTATGTCCAAAGTTCTTTATATTGTTTTTTGTCTATTACACTTTTTTCTAATACACAATTGATTTTTCATGCCCGAATTTGGCGGCCAATGATACCATAACACCATCAATAATACCATTCTCAATTAAATTACGAATAAATGAAACATCTTCGCTTGTTCCGTCCGTTACATATGGAATGGTTGGATGTATAACATCTATTCGTCTTATATTCGAGAAAAACCACGGATATTTCAATCGAGAGTCTTCTAGAACTCCTTTACGAATGGCCATACATCCCATACCAGTATAGGCACATTTTAACCATTCATTACCTGAATCTAATAATTCTTTTCTTTTTTCATTGGTTAAAAATTCAAATCCCCCATTTTTTATATAATATTCATAATCCCAATTTTCTACGCAACATAATTGTTGACCACCGTCTAGCGCATATAATCCAGATACCACTGGAAAATTATGATAACAATTTAATATTAAATGTTCTACCATCTCAAAATTAAAAACCATGTCGGAATCTAACCAAAACATTACGTCATAATCAAGTTTTCCTTTGAACGGCAATTGGTCTGGACCATCTAATACATTACAATGTAGACATTGTGCTCTAGCAAAATTTACTTGCGAACTATATGCGTTTGAGAAAGCAACTTTGTATTTACCACTGTATATCATTTTTGAAAACACATCATTCCAACACGATAAAAATTTATTGGAGAATTGACGGCCAGGAACACAAAATATTACAAATATTTGTTTATTTTCTCGTTGTGGTGGTTGAGCCGGAGGAGTAGATTCATATTCAGTAATGGTTTCAGACATTATTAATACATAACATTTCTTTTTTATATTTATTTTATTATATATTTGTCTATTCTTTCTTTCCGAATTACTATTCATTCAATAGACAACATCCACAAAAGACAACTAACAAAAGACAACTCCCACAAAAAAAGGGAGGGGGCGTCCGGGGGAACCGTAGGTTCTCCGGAATACCCGGATTTATAGATACAAACTCTGCGACGTAGTTATGTATTTCAATACCATACCCTCTATTTGTGTTAATTTATGTTTTAATTCTATTTGACCGATTTTTTCGCACACATTGATGACTTCATTCGCAATGGTAACAATTTTCAACATGGCTTTTGTGAAATCACCGACCGATATAGATTTTTCCGCAACAATATTTTGTATAAAATATTTACATTCCTGTTCATCCAAACAATCGCACCAAGACATGGAGAAATCAATCATATCGTATATTAACTCTTCATCATATTTAATACCGGTTCGCATATCATTTTCCATTTCGCGTTTTTCGTAATATTGATAATAGGAAGCCAAATCATTGATACACTGTTTCAATGTGCTATCATCCGTTAAAGGAATACTCGCTTTCAAATCCGCAGGAATTTTAATATCAGTGAAGCAAGAGAATAGTCCAATCAATTGTTTGGTGGTGAAGTGAACAAAGTAATCGTATTTCACCAACATTTTCGAAAGAATCAATGGATGAACTTCCGCAATATCCGAAGCGATTTTACCTAATTCGGTTAAATCATATGCGGTAGTATTATACTCGCCTTTACCTGACCTATCCACCTCAATAAATCCTTCATCCACCAATACCATAGATACAGTGTCTGTTTGTTGTTTGATAAAACCTTCCATATACTGTAAATTAATTTTTTCATTATCTAGTTCATTATTGATGGCTAACAATTCCTTGGCTTGTTTTAAATCATCATTTAATGTTCGATATTCATCTTGTATGGCGCGAAGTTCTCGTTCGGCATCCTTCTTCTTTTTATTTCCCAAGGTTTTCAATTGAATTTCAAGGGATATGACTTTTACACAAGTCGTATAGGGGGTTTTCAATCTATCTGTAAATTCCCGTTTTTTTGTGGATTTTGCGGTTAATTCATCAATATAAATTTGTTGAGCAGCGATGGAACGTATCAACTCTGTTTGTATCATCGAACGTTCACTGAATTGATGGAAATTTGTTTTTTGACCATTTTTTAATAAATTTAATATCAGAGCATAAGATACGTGAAACTTCGAAATCAATTGTTGTGGTTTTCCCGATAAAATCGCGCGATATTCAGACATTGTAGGCAATTTAAATAAATTATTCAAATGGATTACGTGTCCAACTGTATCAATTCCGCGGCGCCCCGCACGTCCTTTCATTTGCGAATATTCGTGGGCATATAAATATCGTTCGCCATTACCATCAAATTTGGTAAGACTTGTGAAAATAGCAGTTCGGATAGGACAATCTAACCCAATCGCAAAACTCTCCGTAGCGAATAATAATTTGATATATTTTTTGGAAATCATTAATTCTACGATTTCGCGTAAAATAGGTATCATACCACTGTGATGAATACCAATTCCCTTTTCCAACAAAGAAACTAATTTATTGTATTCCGGTAATTCCAAATATTCATTGTAATTCGGTAATTTACGCACGATTTGTTCACATTCGCGGCGAATCGTATAAGGTGTTTTGCTATCGAATTCCAATAAATTGGTGGTAATCTCGCTCGCACATACTTCCACTTGTTTTCTAGAAAAGACAAATGCGATTGCGGGCAACATTTCTCTGTCTACTAAATGTTGAGCCAAATTGTTCAATACATTCTGTCTTTTCATATAGACTTGTCTGTTTTCAAATGTTTTTATCATTTTGGATACGGTTTGGACCGTTTTTTCATCGAAAACACCACTACTGTTTTGTAAAGTCAATAATGTATTAGTATTATCGCGGATTTCTTTTTCTAGGGCTTTGTCTTTGAGACCTTTGAAAATCGCTTCGGTGGTAGTTAAGAAACAATATTCGGTCAGTGGGACAATGCGTTTATTGGTGGAAGCCAAATATACTTTTTTATCATTTTTAGAAACGGTGGAAAGACCTAATCGTTTGGTTTCGACCCATTCCGCAAACCCTTGTGGATTATCAATGGTTGCTGAAAGCATTACCAGTTGAACCGCGGGTGGTAATAACATCATCGTTTTTTCCCATACTTGTCCACGTTCACGGTCATTGATATAATGAACTTCATCAAATACGACGCAGGCAATTTGGGAGATGTCTATTTCCGGGGAACCCATGGTTCCCCCGGACGCCCCCTTTTCCAGGGAACCCATGGTTCCCCCGGACGCCCCCTTTTCCGGGGAACCCATGGTTCCCCAGGACGC
>Ga0214923_10008482_pt1 | contig 10920 bp, 7 predicted proteins | sample LL1510_MetaG_FD_177993 | JGI IMG/M metagenome (GOLD analysis project Ga0214923, IMG submission 177993) | Freshwater microbial communities from Lake Lanier, Atlanta, Georgia, United States - LL-1510 | ecosystem: Environmental > Aquatic > Freshwater > Lake | place: USA: Georgia | collected 2015-10-15
CCAGTTGCCCGAAGTTGTAGATCTCGCCGTTGAACACCAGGCAGTCGCCGGTGCGTTCATTGAGCATGGGTTGATGGCCGGCGCGGGTAAGATCGAGAATCGCGAGCCGGCGGAATCCAAACCCCGCCACCGGGCCCGGCGCCGCGTCGGCGCCGAGGCGAAGCAACTCGAATCCCTCGTCGTCGGGGCCACGGTGTACCATGGCCCGCATCATGGCTCGCACGGCCGGCTCCACCAGCCGCTGATCGGCACCCACGACTCCAGCGATACCACACATGCACAAACCTCCGCTGCGGATTGCATTATGCTCGAGTGACCCTCGGCCCGGGGGTCGGGAAAATGATCCGGGATGGGGGGGGACGAGGGCCGCGGTGGCGCGGGCATGAGGGCGCGGGCCAAGGCGGCGATGTCGTCCTCCCCGAAAACTGGGACGAGCCCGTCTGGAAATGGAGGGCGGCCCTGCCGGGGGAGGGACATGGCTCGCCCGTGGTGTTTCGCGGCGGCGTGTACACGGCCGCGGCAGGCGAGGCTGCCGGCAGGCGGTTTCTCGTCTGCCACGATGCGGCCGACGGCCGTCTGCGCTGGCAGCGAGAGTTTGCCGGGCCGATCGAACGGCACCATGCCCAGAACAGTTCCGCATCGGGCAGCGTGGCCGCGAGCGCTGGCGGACACCGCTCGTGATCGGCACCTGCGGCGAAGGCGGCGGCGACAACCTGCTCGTGGCCGTGCCGCTGCCGACGGCCCTCCCGGCACCCGGTGGCCAGCCGCTCGTTCCCGCAGCGGCTTATACGCTCGACCGCAGCGTGGCCCCCTATGTGCCTACGCCCGTGGCTTCCGGCCCGCGGCTCTACCTCTGGGGCGACAGGGGCGTGGTCACGTGCGTCGACGCGGCCACGGGCGAGACGCTCTGGCGCGGTCGTGTCGGGGGGATGTTTTCGGCGTCGCCGATCGTGGCCGGTGGCGCGGTGATCAACGTGTCGGCCGAGGGGGGAGATCGTGGCGATCGCCGATGGAGATGCCTTCGAGGTGGTGGGCCGCTTGTCGCTCGGCGAGGCCTGCCGGGCCACACCGGCCGTGGCGGGAGGACGGATCTACGTCCGCACCACGCGGCACTTGTTCGCCCTGTGAACGACTCGCGTGAGGCGGGCGTTTCGCTTGCCATGGCACGACACATTGGCAATCGGGACGGTCGCCCCACATCCGGGCCGCAGTTTGCCTGCCACTCTCGCCCCGATGGCGGTTCTGTTACGCTCCGCGACCATGAGCCGAGCCGAGCCCCTGCCCCCACCCCTCACGATCTGGATCGTCAACCCGTTCGACGACATCCCCGGCGAGAACATGCCGCCGCTCCGCTCCTGGTCGCTCGCCCGGATCCTGGCCGCCCGGGGCCACGACGTGACCTGGTGGACCGCCACCTGGAGCCACAGGCGCAAGGCCCCCCGCGACGTGCCCCTCGGCATCCGCGAAGACGAGCAATTCGCCGTCCGGCTCGTGGCCGTGAGGCCCTACGGGCGCGACGCCTCGCTGGAACGGATTCGCAGCCACCGCGACTTCAGCCGCACGTTCGAACGGCTGGCGAACGAAGGCGTGGCCTCGGGCCAGCTCGAGCGGCCCGACGTGATCCTCGCGAGCCTTCCGCCCCTCGAGGGGCCGGAGGCCGCCGCCCGCCTCGCCAAGCGGCTCGACGCGGTCTTCGTGTGCGACGTGCAGGACCTCGGGCCGGAAACATTCGAGCGGCTCCTGCCCGGCCCCACGTGGCTCCGCGGCATCATGGCGGCACTGCTCCTCGGCGGCCCGAAACAGCGATGCACGGCCGTACTCTCGGCGGCCGACGCCATCTCGGCGGCATCGGAAACCTGCCTCGATCTCGCCCGCCGGCAGCGCGCCGGCGGCGGGCAGGCGTCCGCAGTCCCGGCACACGCCTGCTACCTCGGGGCCTATCTTCAGGAATTCCCCGAGCCGCCCCGACTCTCGCCGACCGAGATCGACGCCGCCCGGGCGGCGGGCAGCGGAGCCTCGCGGCCCGTGTCGTGCGTGTATGCAGGCACTCTCTCAGCGGAACGAGACCTCGACACACTCGTGGCCGCCTGCCGGCTGCTCGCGTCGGCGGGCACCGAGACGGAGATCCACGTGATCGGCACGGGCATGCTCGAACGGCGGCTGCGAACCGCCGCGGCGGGCCTGAGGGCCGGCTGCCGACTCACCGTGCACGGCCTTCTCGGTCGCGGCGAGCATGTGCGACTGCTCTGCACGGCGGACGTGGGCCTCGTGCTCGCGAAGCCCGAGACGCTCGCGGCGGTTCCCGGTGAGGTCGGCGACTACGCCGCCGCCGGTCTCGCGCTGGTGAGCTCCGTTTCCGGCGAACTCGAGCGGCTCGTCGCCGAGTATCACGCCGGCCTCGCCTGCACCGCCGGCGACGCCGCCGCGCTGGCCCGGGCGATCGCCGCCTTCGTGACCGACAGGCGGCTTCTCGACGACTGCCGGCGTGGCAGCCGCCGCCTGGCGGAGGCCCTGTTTGACCGCGAAAAGACATATCTGAGGTTTGCCAAGTGGATCGAAGGGTGTGCCTAGCGGTACGAATGGCGAGCAGGACGCTTTCCCCACGTGGGGCGACGGTCCCGGTCTTCAAAACAAATGGCAAGCAGGACGCTCGCCCCACACCGCATGCAAGCTGCACCTACCACGCTGCGTGAGACGCTCGCTCAACTCGGGCCGGGGATCATCCTCGCAAGCTCGATCGTCGGCAGCGGCGAGCTCATCGCGGCCACCACCGTCGGCGCCGAGGCAGGCTTCTCGCTGCTCTGGCTGATCGTCATCGGCTGCGCGATCAAGGTGGCCGCGCAGATCGAGATCGGCCGCCACACGCTCGCCTGGGGCCGCACCCCACTGGCCGCCTTCGACCGCGTGCCGGGCCCGAGGATCGGCGGGCTCGGCTGGATCTACTGGGGCTGGGTCGTGATGACGGCGCTCGTGGTCGTGCAGCAGGGCGGCATCCTCGCCGGCGTGGCCCAGACGCTCGCCGCCGGCGCGCCCGTGACCACCGCCGGCCGCGCATGGAACCGCGTGCACGACGAGGCCGCGGCCACGCGGATCCAGGCCGCCACCGCCCGGCGCTCCGGCGACGCCGCGCGGGCCGACGCCCTCGACGCCCGCCGCACCACGCTCGAGGCCGAGGCCACGGGGCTCACTCCGCCGCGCGACGACGTCTTCTGGGCCATCGTCGTGGGCGTGGTGACGTCGGTCCTCCTCTCGCTCGGCCGCTACGGCGTGATCGAGCGGGTGTCGATCGCGCTCGTCGGGATCTTCACGGTCGTGACGCTCCTCGCCCTCGTGCTGCTCGAATTCCAGCCGGCGTGGGCGATCTCGGGCCGCGAACTCGCCTTCGGCATGATCCCCTCGATCCCGCCGGCCGTCGGCGGCCGCTCCCCCTTGATGACGGCGCTGGCCACCTTCGGGATCATCGGCGTGGGGGCGAGCGAGCTGATGTTTTATCCCTACTGGTGCCTGGAGAAGGGCTACGGCCGGGCCGTGGGGCCGCGCGATGATTCGCCCGCCTGGGCCGAGCGGGCCCGCGGCTGGCTGCGCGTGATGCAGGTCGACGCGTGGGCGTCGATGGTCGTGTACACCGTCGTGACGGTGGCCTTCTATCTCCTGGGTGCGGCCACGCTCGGCCGGCTCGGGCTGCGGCCCGCGGGGGGAGAGATGGTGCGGTCTCTCGGCGCGATGTATGCGCCCGTGTTCGGCGCGTGGGCGGAGGAGTTGTTTCTGATCGGGGCCTTTGCCGTGCTCTACTCCACGCTGTTCGCGGCGGCCGACGGCAACTCGCGGATCGTGGCCGACGGCCTCGCGCTCGCCGGCTGGATCCCGGCCGACGACGCCGGCCGCCGGGCCTGGTCGCGCCGGATCGCCGCGGCCTGGCCGCTCGTGGCCCTGGCCCTCGCGCTCCTGATCCGCGAACCGGTGGGGATGGTGCTCGCCAGCGGAGCGATGCAGGCGGTGATGCTCACGGCCCTGGGCGTGGCCGTGCTCTGGTTTCGCTACGGGGCGATGGAGCCGCGGCTGGCCCCGTCAAAACCGTGGGATTTGCTGTTGTGGGTGTCGGCGGCGGGCTTCATCATGATCGGTCTCTGGACCGTATGGCAGAAGCTGCAGGGCATCATCGCGGCGCAGTGATCGGGCCGTGGGCACGGCTCACAGACCTGCTGCGCCTCGAACGCCGAGACGTGTTCACGATCCTCGCCTTCGCCCTCGGCGTGGGCCTGCTCTCGATCGTCACGCCCGCGGCCATCGAAGCGCTCGTCAACACCGTGGCCTTCGGCGTGTTGCTCTGGCCGGTGGTCGTGCTCTCGCTGGTGATGCTCGCGTTTCTGATCTTCTCGGCGATCTTGCGGGCGCTACAGGTGGCCGTGGCCGAGTATATCCAGCGGCGGCTCTTCGCCCGCACGGCCCACGCCTTCGCCACGCGATTCGCCCGGGCCGAGATCGAGTCGTTCGACGGGCAGAATCCCACCGACACCGTCAACCGCTTCTTCGAGGTGGCCACGGTGCAGAAGTCGATCACGGCGCTCCTCGTGGACGGCGTGTCGATCGCCATGACCACGGTCGTGGGCCTCGTCGTGCTCGCCTTCTACCACCCCTATCTGCTCACGTTCGCCCTCGTGATGGTGGGGATGCTCGTGTTTCTGATCTTCGTGCTCGGGATCGGCGGCGTGCGCACGAGCATCGCCGAGAGCTACGCGAAGTTCGACATGGCGGCCTGGCTCGAGGAGATCGCGAAGTGCCCGCACACGTTCCGTTTCGGGAAGGGCGGGGCGATCGCGATCGAGCGGGCAGGCGCGCTCACGGAGGCCTACATGGCCGCCCGCAAGAAACACTTTCGCGTCGTCTGGCGGCAGACGCTCTTCGCCCTGCTCCTCGAGGCGATCGCGAGCACCGTGCTCCTCGGCCTCGGCGGCTGGCTCGTGATCAATCGGCAGCTCAATCTCGGGCAGCTCGTGGCGGGCGAACTGATCGTGACGCTCGTGCTCACGGCCCTCTCGAAGCTCGGCAAGTATGTCGAGATCTTCTACGACCTCCAGGCCTCGCTCGACAAGCTCGGCGTGATCTCGCGGCTCACGCTCGAGCCCGAAGGGGGCGAAGTGCTCCCGCAGCGCGACACGCCGATGCAGGCCGTCGCCGAGATCACCCGCCGCGACAAGGTGCTCAAGCTCACCGCCCGGCCCGGGGAACGCGTGGCCGTGATCGGGCCGTCGGGCGCCGGAAAGACGTTTCTGCTCGAGACGCTCGCCCTCCTCCGCCTGCCGCACGAGGGGCTGCTGGAGTTCGACTCGATCGATGCCCGATCCCTCGACCGCGCCGCCACGCGGCTGCAGATCGCGCTCGTGGGCAAGACGGAGACGTTCGCCGGCACCGTGGCGGAGAACATCCGCGTGGGCCGCACTGAGCTTGCGTCGGTCGACGTGCAGCGGGCCCTCGACATGGTGGGGCTCGACGACCGCGTGGCCCGGCTGCCGCAGGGGGCCGCCACGCCGCTCGCCTCCGACGGCCTGCCGCTCTCCACGAACGAGCTCCTCCGGCTCTCGATCGCCCGCGCGATCGCCGGCCGGCCGCGGCTGCTGCTCATCGACGGGCTGCTCGACGGCCTCGACATCCACGAGTGCCCGCAGCTCCTCGAAGCGCTCTTCGACCGGCAGGCACCCTGGACGCTCGTGGTGGTGACGGCCCGGGACGATATCCGCAATCGCTGCGACAAGACGGTGGAATGGGCATGAGCGACTCACACTCCTTCGACGACGTGATGCGGCAGTCGGCCACGCCGCGGTTCGTGCGTTGGATGGCGCGGCTGGTCATCCTGCTTTTCCTGGCCACCCCGTTCCTCCTCGCCTTCGTGCCTTGGCAGCAGACCGTGCAGGGCCGGGGGCAGGTCGTCGCATATTCCCCAGTCGAGCGGATGCAGGTGCTCACGGCGCGGGTTTCGGGGCAGGTGCGCAAGTGGCATGTGGTCGAGGGAAGCCGCGTGAAGATGAACGATCCCGTGGTCGATATCGAAGACAACGATCCCGAGCTTGCCGCAAGGCTGGAGGCCCAGCGCGAGTTTCTGGCCGGCCGGCTGGCGGCGGCGAAGCAGGAGGTGGCCGAGCAGGCGGCCGCGGCCGAGGCCCAGGAATCGGCCCGCGACGCGGCGGTCAAGGCGGCGGAGGCGAACCGTGAAGCGGCACGCAAGGCGATCGACGTGGCGAAGCAGGTGGGCGCCAATGCGCAGTTCGCGCAGACGTTCGAGAAGAACCGCTTCGAGATGTTCGAGGATCTGTTCACCAATCCCACGTTCGGCGGCCTCGAGAGCAGGCTCAACCGCGACGAGGCCCGGATGCGGTCGGACCGCGCCACCACCGACACGGAAAAGGCCGCCGCCGAGATCCAGCGGGCCGAGGCCGCCCTGCTCACCCAGGAGGCGCTTCTCCTCCAGGCCGACGCCGCCGGTCTCTCGGCCATCGCCGTGGCCCGCTCCAACCTGCGCAAGAGCGAACAAAACCTGTTTTCGATCGAGCGCGAGATCCAGGAGATCGACAACCGCATCGAACGCTTCAAGGCCCGGCTCGTGGTGGCACCCTGCGATGGAACCGTGTTCCGCGTGGAGGCGAACGTCGGCCAGGGTGGACAGTACGTAAAAGAAGGCGACGAGCTGTGCACGATCGTACCCGACACGAACGACCGCGTCGTCGAGCTCTTCCTCGACGGCCTCGACGCACCGCTGGTGCGCGGGTTCGCGGACCGTACGGGCCAGTTGCCCCAGGTGCGGCTGCAGTTCGAGGGCTGGCCGGCGATCCAGTTTTCGGGGTTCCCGGAGCTGGCGATCGGCACCTTCGGCGGCAAGGTGCGGCAGATCGACGCGGCGGCCAGCGGCACGACGGGGAAGTTTCGCCTGCTCATCGAGCCCGATGCGATGCGGCCCGGCGAGATGTGGCCCGACCCCGAGTTTCTCCGGCAGGGCAACCAGGCGATCGGCTGGGTGTTTTTGAACCGCGTTACGCTGGGTTACGAGCTGTGGCGCCGGCTCAACGGCTTCCCGCCGGTGGTGTCGCCGATCACGAAGGACAAGGCCGGCCCCAAGCCGCCCAAGATCAAGGTCAAGTAACACGCGAAGCCTCGGCGTCGTGCCTCGCTCCGCTCGAGCCCGGCGAAGTCAAAGCCAAGGTTTGCCTTGCCGGGCATGGGCTCGGCTTCGTGCCGAGCGTCGCCACGATCCTGTTCTTCGTGGCAACGGCCCACGCCGCCGAGCCCACGCTCTTTCGGCCGGCCCGCAGCCTCGCCGCCCTCGAGGCCGCGGCCGCCGCCGATACCATCATCGTGCGGCAGTTGTTCGAGGAACTCCCGCCCGGCGGACAGGTCCCGCCCAGCGGCGGCCTCGTGCCGCCCGAACAACTTCCGGCCCCGCAGGGCCGGCCTCAGGAGTTCTCGACCGACGACCTGCTCGAACGGCTCCCCGACATCCCCGCGGACGACGCTCCGACGCCCGCCGAGAAACTTCCCCGGGTGCCGGGCGGCGCGACACTCGTCTCCCCCACCGAACCGCCGATCCCCGGCGCCGTCACCGACGAGCGCGACGCCCCGCTCTCGCTCTGCGAAGTGCTCCAGAGCGTGATGCTCCACTACCCGCTGCTGCAGGCGGTGGAGCGCGAGCGCGGGATCGCCGCCGGCCGGCTCACGAGCGCCATGGGCGCCTTTGATACGAATCTGACCGGCGCCGGCACCTCCCTCGCCCCCGGCACCTACGAAAACTATCGCTCCGACTTCGGCATGCAACAGCTCCTCCCCTACGGCGGCGTCAACTTCTTCGGCGGCTACCGCACCGGGTACGGCAATTTTCCCACCTACAACCTCCAGCGACTCACCGCTGATGCCGGCGAATTCCGCGGCGGCCTCACGATGCCGCTCGCGAAGAACCGCGACATCGACCGGGCCCGGGCCACGCGGGCCCAGGCGGAGATCGACGTTTCGCTGGCGGAGCCCATGATCCTGCGCAGCCGCCTCGACTACATGCGGGCCGCCGCCCGCAGCTACTGGAACTGGTCGGCCAGCGGCGAACGTCGCCGGGCCGCCGACTACCTCGTGGATCTCGCGGTGGAGCGCGACGTGGAAATCGGGCTCCGCGTCGATCGCGGGGCCGTGGCCAACATCGAGCGGATCGATAACCAGCAGAATATCGCCCTCCGTCAGGCGGTGGTCGTGCAGACCGACCGCTCCGTGCAGCAGGCCACGATCGACCTCTCGATGTTCTACCGCGATCCGACCGGCAAGCCGCTGCTCGCGGGCCGCCGACGGATGCCACCCCTGCCCGATCCGATCGCTCCGACTCCCGCCGTGTTCGAGCAGTCGCTGGCCCGCGCCCTCGCGGCGCGGCCCGAGTTTCAGCGGCTCGCGTTGCAGCGGGAGAAGCTGCTCGTCGAGCAACGTTTCGCCGAAAACCAGATCCTTCCCGGCCTCGACGCCCAGATCGCGGGCAATCAGGACGCCGGCTTCGGAAAGAGCGCGCTCTCCGGCCCTTTCGGCCTCGACCGTCAGGTTCTCGAGGCCTCGCTCGTGTTTCAGATGCCGGCCCAGCGGCGGGATGCCCGCGGCCGCGTGGCCGCGGCCCAGTCGCAGCTCGTGCAGATCGCCCGGCAGCTGCAGTTTGCCGAAGATCAGATCCGGGCCGAGATCCAAGACACCTACTCGGCCCTCGAGCGGGCATATGAGTTTCACAAGCAGGCGGCCCAGCGGCTCGACCTCGCCCAGATCGTGGCCCGTGCCGAGCGGGAGCAGCTCCGGCTTGGCCGCAGCGACGTGCTCCGCGTGACGCTCCGCGAGCAGGCGAAATTCGACGCCGAGATCTACGAGATCGGCGCGCGGCAGGAATTCTGGCGGTCCGAGAGCGACCTCCGCGCCGCCGACGCCTCCCTCGGCCCGGAGAGCTGCGGCTTCCCCGACATCACACCACCTCCACGATCCCGAACCGGGCCAACTGCGGAAGACCGTTGTTCACGAACGCCTCGCAGGCCTCGCCGGTCAGCCGCCGGCGCTCGGTGGGGTCGTTCACCGACTTGCCCTCCGCCTGGATCGACCGGCCGCTGCCGACCAGCCGCGTCTCGACCCGCTCCACAAGGCCCGCGCGGCCACCGCCCGCAAGCTCATGCAGGATCGCCCCGTCGAGATCGCCGACCATGTGGCCCGTTCCCGTCCGCTCGCTCGCCAGGGCGATGGGCCTCCCGCCGAGCGCGTCGGCCGTGAGGATCGCACGATTGAAGGCCGAGGGAACAGACACCGCGCCATCGAGCGCTCCCGGCAGCGGGTCGAGCGGGCCGGCCGTGACCTCGAAGATCCCCATCGCCACACCCGCGTCGACGGCGCGGATCACGTCGGCTGCAGGCACTCCCTGCACGGCGGTCGCCGCCACGATCTCGGAGAGCCGCCGGCCGCGGCCGCCGAGCAGGGTGAGGAGGTTCTCGTAAAGCGGCCCCTGCACCGTGGAGGTGACGACGCCGAGATTCACCTGGTGGGGAAGCGCGATGCCGGGACGGCTGACGTGAAAATGGAGATCGTCGACGTCCGTGAGCCGGGCCGATGCATCGGCGGCCACCCGTGGCTCCTTGGCGTAGATGTCCCAGCGAAATGCCGTGTTGGCGCAGAAATCCTTGTGGGCCTCCGTCACGAGGCGGTTGCTCGTGGTGCGAAACAACTCCTGGAACTCGGGCCGCACGCACAGGTCCCAGAAGTTCGTGAACACCGGCAGGCTGCCCACGAACGCCAGCCCCGCCTGCCCGAAGGCCCCGGCCACCTCACTGAAATAGAAGCTCGTCCAGTGCTCGTTGAGATACTCGTGGGCGAGGTAGCGGATGTCCTGCTTGAGGAGGCCGTCGACGTAGGCCGCCGCCCTCGGATTGTCTTCAAAGTAGCGGGCGTGGCGGTCGCGGATGAACACGAGATAGGCCAGCGCATCGCGCACCTTTTGCACGCTGTCGCCCTGCCGGAGTTGGGCATACTGCCGGAGGATGCCGCGAATCGGCTGGAGGTGCGCCCAGCCGGGCATCGAGTTGTAGCTCACGAGCAGCAGCCCGCCCGGGGCGAGCCGCGTGCGGGCGATCGCCAGGATGTCGCGCCGCACCTCGTCCGACACCCAGCTGAACACGCCGTGCAGGGCGATGAATTCGAACATCCCGAGGTCGGGCGGAACTCCGGCGAAGTCCGACGTGATCACCCGCGCGTTTCCGAGCCCGGCCGCGGTGATGTCGCGCTCGATGGCGGCGGTGTGGTCGGGGTTGATGTCGATGCCGACGAACTCGCCGTGGGGGTTGGCTGCGGCGAGCGTCGTGAACGACCGGCCGAGGCCGCAGCCGAGCTCCAGGTAGCGGAAGCCGGGTGCGGGCCGCGGCGGCAAGACGCGATTCAGCGAGGCGACGTAGCGCAGGGCCACCGGCGCCATGTTCGGGTAGAAGCCCGGAATGTAGGCGACGTCGGTGATATAGCCGGCGGCGTGCGTGCTCATGCGAAATCCTCCCAGCGAATTTGCCCAGTATGACTGCTGTTCGAGCGCGTGCAACGGCCACAGACGACCCGCGGTGGAGGACAGCCCCAAGGGCTGCCCTACGCGTCGGCCGTCACTTTCCGCCACTTCCGCACGACCCGGCGCCGGACGCTCGCCGCCTCGGCCGGAAGCCTGTGCAGCCCCAGCGCCCGCGCCACCGAACGCCGGCGGGCCACCGGCTCGATCGGCGTCTCGAAGATCCGCGTGAACTGGCGGAGGATCGCGGCGGCGTCGGCACAGGACGGCACACGATTGTCGCGGAGCCACGGTCGGGCAAGGAGTGCCGCATGGAGACGGGGATCCCGATCCACCGCCACCACCCGCTCCACGAGGTCGTCGAGCGCCCGGGGCGTGAGCGG